>Ga0114129_10000522_pt1 | contig 46865 bp, 47 predicted proteins | sample RhiMetdeltSRZDD1_FD_80071 | JGI IMG/M metagenome (GOLD analysis project Ga0114129, IMG submission 80071) | Populus rhizosphere microbial communities from Tennessee, USA - Rhizosphere MetaG P. deltoides SRZDD1 (version 2) (version 2) | ecosystem: Host-associated > Plants > Roots > Rhizosphere >...
CGTGACACCGTTGCGGGACAAGCAATCCCGGTACTGCGTAAGGGCGTCACCGCCGGCCGATCCGGCGTCGCCGGAGTTGTTGCAGCCGGCCAGCGCCAGGACCGCCACCGTCGCCGCGGCCGCAGCCAGAGCGCCACTTCGGAGCTTCATCTCGCTCACCTCCGGACGGCAGCCTGCCGACGGGTCCTCCGGGCGTACTCGAAGGAACCTCAAAGGCGCCTCGCAATCGGCTCGGCAGCTTTGAGGTGGCTCCGAGGTTGCCCCGAGCACCGGCCGAGCCCGGCTGGTCAGACTGCCGCACCATGCGAGCGAATCGGGTGCGTTGGATGGTGGCGGGGCTGGCCGTGGCGGGCACGCTGGCCGCAGGCGGCACCGTCTGGCTGCTGTCCGGTGGCGAAGCGGCCACGCCGGCGGCCGCCCGTACCGTCGAGCGGGTCAGCAGCGAGGGCGTCACCGCCAAGGGCACCGTCGAGCCGGTCTCGACGCAGTCGCTGAGCTTCGCCCTCAGCGGTACGGTCACCGCGGTCACCGTCAAGCCGGGCGACATGGTGGTGACCGGGCAGGTGCTCGCCCGCATCGACCCGGCCGACGCGCAGCAGGCGGTCGCCGACGCGCAAGCTGCCCTAGACGATGCGGAAGCGGCCCTCGACGCCGCCGAGGCCGCCGCCTCCCCCAGCCCCTCTTCTTCGTGTACGCGCTCCTCCTCCGCTGCTTCGCCGCCCGCCCCCACGGCGTCTTCCGCCTCGGCTTCGGCGCGTACCGCCAGCAGTACGGCGCCGGAGTGCACCACCAGTGGTTCGTCGGGCGGCAACACGCAGCGCGGCGGAACCGATGCGATCCTCAGCGCGCAGCAGGATGTCAATAACGACAAGGCCGCACTCACCCGAGCCGAGCGTCAGCTCGCCGGTACGGTCATCAAAGCGCCGGTGTCGGGCAAGGTACTCAGCGTCGCCATCAAGGCCGGCGACACGGCCCGGTCCAATGTGATCAGTCTCGGCGTGGTTTCCACGATGGTGGTGAAGGCGTCGTTCAGCGAAGCCGACGCCGTAGCGCTGACGGTCGGCGAGTCCGCCACCATCACCCTGCCCGGCCGGAGCGGCTAAACCTTCACCGCGAAGATCACTCAGATCGCCGAGACCGGCACGATCTCCGACAACCTCGTCACGTACGCCGTGATCCTCACCTTCGACCAAGTACCGGACGGGATCCTCGTAGGACAGTCGGCCAACGTGACCGTCACCGCCTGACGTTCCCCTCGATGGTGGGCCGCCCGTCCACGGTCGGCCGCCCGCCGGCAGCTGGCCGCCAGGACTCGCCGCGCAGCTGGCGTTCGGCGCCGAGCCAGATCGCGTTCATCATCCGGGTCGCGGAGCGTTCGGGATCCTCGTGCGGCAGGTCGACCAGCCGGTCGGCGAGCGACTCCCCCGCACCCACCAGCGCCAGCGCCATCGTCTCCAGCTGCTCGGCCGGCACCTGGCGACCGTGCCCGGCCAGCACATCGGACAGGCGGTGGGCGATGACCTCGACCATGGCCCGGCGCATCCGGGCCAGCTCGGTGGCGAACGGCTCGCGCGTACGGGCCTGGCGGTAGAGGACGGCCCAGCCGTCGCGGTGGGCACCGACGTAACCGAAGAAGCCGCGCAACCCGCGCCATAATTGTTCGTCCGGCGGCAGCGCCGGATCCACGACGCCGGCGAACGCGTCGAGCAGCCGCCCGGCTTCGCGTCTCAGACAGGCCACGAACAACTCGTCCTTGGTACCGAGGTAGGCGTACACCATGGGTTTCGACACGCCGGCCCGCTCCGCGATCTCGTCCATGTTCGCGGCGTGGAAACCGTGCTTGGCGAAGGCGCGCACGGCAGCGTCGAGCATCTGCTGTTCGCGCACGCTTCTGGGGAGTCGCTTCCGCACCCTTGCTAGCTTACCTACTGCCGCGTAAGGTTACGCACGAGTAAGTTATTGATAATTCTGGAGGACACGATGCCCGAGTTCGACCTCGCCGACTTCACGTCGCTCGACCCGGCCAGTTTCGCCCAGGTCGTCAAGTCCGCATCCGACGCTCAGATCGCCGAGGTCATGAGCGGCGAGGGCCGCCCGAAGGTTCTCAACGAGGTCTTCCGGCGCATGCCAGCGCTGTTCCGGCCGGAGCGGGCCGGCAACACCAACGCCGTCATCCACTGGAACGTCACCGGCGCGCCCGACGGCGGAGCCGACACCTATGAGCTGGTCATCGCCGACGGCGCCTGCACGCTGTCGGAGACGCCCAGCCACGACCCCAAACTCGCCATCACCGTCGGCCCGGTCGACTTCCTGAAAGTGGTCTCGGGCAACGGCAACCCGGTGATGATGTTCATGACCGGCAAGCTCAAGGCCAAGGGCGATCTGGCCCTCGCGTCCAACATCGCCAACCTCTTCGCCATCCCCAAGGCCTGACGATGCCGGCTGAGTTCTCCCTCGACCTCAGCGACGAGCAACGCGAACTGCGCGACTGGGTGCACGGCTTCGCCGAGGAGGTCGTGCGCCCGGCCGCGGCGGAGTGGGACGAGCGCGAAGAGACGCCCTGGCCGATCATCCGGGAGGCCGCCAAGATCGGCCTGTACGGCTTCGAGTTCCTCGCCAACACCTGGTCCGACCCCACCGGGCTGTCGATCTGTCTCGCCAGTGAGGAGCTGTTCTGGGGCGACGCCGGCATCGCGATGTCCATCATGGGCACCGGCCTGGCGGTCGCCGCGATCTTCGGCAACGGAACCCCCGAGCAGCTGGCCGAATGGGTGCCGCAGTGCTTCGGCACCGAGTCCGACCCGACCGTGGCGGCGTTCTGCACGACCGAACCGGAAGCCGGCTCCGACGTCGCCGCCATGCGTACGCGCGCCGTCTACGACGAGGCCACGGACGAGTGGGTCCTCAACGGGCAGAAGGCGTTCGCCACCAACGGCGGCATCGCGGCGGTCCACGTCGTGACCGCGTCGGTGGATCCGTCGCTGGGCAGCCGCGGCCAGGCCGCGTTCGTCGTACCGCCGGACACACCTGGCCTGCATTCGCCGCGGAAGCTGAAGAAGCTGGGACTGCGCGCCTCGCACACCGCCGACGTGTTCCTCGACGACGTCCGGCTGCCCGGCTCCTGCCTGCTCGGCGGGCGTGAGCGGCTGATGGAACGGCTGGAGAAGGCGCGCTCCGGCGAGAAGGCGGGCGGCCAGGCATCCATGCGTACCTTCGAGTTGTCCCGGCCGACCGTCGGCGCGCAGGCCCTGGGCATCGCCCGCGCCGCCTACGAGTACGCGCTGGACTACGCCAAGGGCCGCGTGCAGTTCGGCCGCCCGATCATCGACAACCAGGGCGTGGCCTTCCAGCTCGCCGACATGAAGACCGAGATCGACGCGGCCCGGCTGCTGGTCTGGCGGGCGGCGTGGATGGGCCGCAACAACCGGACCTTCTCGGCCGCCGAGGGCTCGATGTCCAAGCTCAAGGCGGGCGAGGTGGCGATCGACGTGACCAGCCGGGCGGTCCAGATTCTCGGCGGAGCCGGCTTCACCCGGGAGCACCCGGTCGAGCGGTGGTACCGCGACGCGAAGATTTACACGATCTTCGAGGGTACAAGCGAGATCCAGCGCCTGATGATCGCCCGCGCCATCTCCGGCCGCCCCCTCCGCTAATCCCCGGACCCGCGTTGATCATGAAATTCGCTGCATCGATGCCGGGGTGGCACTCTCCGCGGTACGCCTGCCGGCGATGGTGCGCAACGCGCTGCGGCGGTAGGCGTACTCGGGCTCTTGCGCAGATGCCGAGCATCCGTCATGTTGTTACTCATCGGTAACGACTGCACTGTTGACCATGAGGTTGGTGGTGGCGACGCGCCGCACACCGTCACCCAAAGTTCATGATCAACAGGGAGGGATGGATCCGTGCTCTGGGTACTCGCCAAACGAGGGCTGCTCAATCCCGGTCCGCCGAGCAAGATCATGGCACAGCTGTCCACGCTGCACCGCTGGCGGTGGTCGCTCGCGGCCGAGCTGCGCGCCGCCGCCGAGCGCTCCCCCAACCGGCTGGCCGCCATCGACGCCGGCCCCGGCCACCCGGGTTCAGGTCGTACCCAGTGGACGTACGCCGAACTGTGGGATCGCGCCGAAGCGCTCGCCCTGGCCGTGCGCGTACGCCACGGCATCGGCGCGGGAAGCCGCGTCGGCGTATTGTGCCGTAACCACTCCGGCATGGTCGTGGCGATGGTCGCCGGTTCGGCCCTCGGCGCCGAGGTCGTTCTCATCAACTCGTCGCTGTCGGCGGCCGCGATCGATGCGGTCGTCCACGATCAGCGGATCGAACTCGTGCTCGCCGACAACGACCTCGTCGAGCTGGTGCCGGGCGTACCGGTGGTGAACGAGGCGGGCATCGAGCGGCTGATCCAGGAGGCGCCGCCCGGTCCCCTGGCCCCGCCGAGCCGGCCGGGGCGGCTGATCGTACTCACGTCCGGCACGACGGCCGCGCCGAAGGGTGCCCGGCGCCGCAACCCGTCCGGGCTCGGCCCGCTGGCTTCGGTGCTGGACCGCATCCCGCTGAAGGTGGGCGACCGCATCTTCGTTGCGGCACCGCTGTTTCACACGTGGGGCCTGGCGGCGTTGCAGATCGCGCTCGGGCTGCGCGCCACGCTGGTGATGCAGCGCCGCTTCGAGCCGGCCACCGTGGTCGCCGCGCTCGACGGGGAGCGGTGCGACGGGCTGGTGGCCGTACCGGTCATGGTTCAGCGCCTGCTGGAAAGCGGCCTGGTGCCGCAGAACCGGCCGCGCGTCGTCGCGGTCAGCGGCTCGGCCCTGCCCGGCGGCCTGGCCACGCGGTTCATGGACGCGTACGGCGATTGCCTCTACAACCTTTACGGCAGCACCGAGGCGTCGTGGGTTTCCATCGCCGGTCCCGAGGATCTGCGCCGCGACGCCGGTACGGCGGGCCGGCCGCCGCTGGGCACCAAGGTCGAGATCCGCTCGCCGGCCGGGCAGCCGCTGCCGCCGGGCGAGGTCGGTGAGATCCACGTCCGCAACGACATGCTGTTCGAGGGGTATACGAGCGGCCGCGAGTCGGCCCACGACGACCTGCTCGGCACCGGCGACCTCGGCCACTTCGACACCGGCGGGCTGCTCTTCGTGGACGGGCGCGCCGACGACATGATCATTTCCGGTGGGGAGAACGTCTTCCCGCGCCCGGTCGAGGAGCTGATCGCCCAGCTCCCCCAGGTCCGCGAGGTCGCCGTCATCGGCGTGTCGGACGTATCCTTCGGCCAGCGGCTCGCGGCCTACGTGGTGCTCCATCACGGCGAGGTGCTCGACGCCGACGCCGTACGCGAATATGTCCGGCACTACCTCGCGCGATACTGCGTACCACGCGATGTCTTCTTCCTGCCGGAGCTGCCGCGGACCGCGACCGGAAAGGTGATTCCGCGGCTGCTGCGCTAAAGGCCGTCGGCGACCGCGGCGGCGGCCCGGATCCAAGCCAGCCGCGTGATGTCGGCGACCTGGCGGTAATCGATCGGGCGGTCCTCTAGCGCACGGTCGTATGGAATCCGCACAACGGCGCGAGTACGCGCAGCGAAATGGCGCTCGATGCCGCCGGCGTCGAACTCGCGCAGGCTGTGCGGCAGCGAAACAATGGTGACTGCCGATCGGACCATGCGTACGCGCCCTGACCGCTCCAGCAGGTCGACCAGGCGCGCGGCGGACTCGGCCGACTCGTGGCGGCCGAAGACGGTAACGACCAGCTGATCGGTGGCGTCGACCGCGGCCTGCCAATCCGGTGACTGGATGTCATTGCCGGTGCCGACCACGAGCAGCTCATAGGCCGCGCCCAGCTCGTCCCGGGCGGCCGCGAAGTCCACAGTGGAGCCAGCCGACGCGAGCGCGTCGAAGCCGTCCAGCCGCTGGATCTCCGGCGCGTCCGGCGCCTCCCCGGTGTCCCACGCCAGCACCGAACCGTCGCGCCGCCGCCCGAACGTCAACGCCAGCAACGTCACCGCCACCGACTTGCCCGCACCGACCGCCGGATTCACGACCGTCACCTGCCGCAGCCCGCCGAACCGGCGCTCGATCGCCGCCAGGTCCGCGTTGAGTTCCAGCTCGCGCCGGCCCGGCGCCGGGCTGATCAAACCGAACGTCGACCGCCGCACCGCGCCCTGCAAACCCCGCTCCGCTGGCGTTTCAGGGCGGCGCTCGGCCCGCCGCCGCGCCAGGTCGTCGGCCACTCGCGGCATCGGCGCCGCAGGCACTTGATGGGGTACGCCCACCGGAGCGCGCGGAGCCGTAGTTTTCGCCGTAGGACCCGCGTTCGCGGGAGCCGATCGCGGTTTGATGATGGGCAGCGGTGCGGTCGGCGGCTGCGCCCACGCCGACTCCGGCGCCTGCGGCAGGTCGCTGGGTGTCTCCCGCTCGTGGCGCCACTCCGGCGAGACCTGCTGACCCGGCTGTACTTGCTCGTACTGCGGCGGCCCCGATTGCTCAGGCGGCTGCGGTGCTTGCCGCTGAGATGCTTGCCGTTGGGGCACCTCTCGTTGGGGTGCTTGCCCTTGAGCCGGCGCAGCCGATGCGGGCGGCGGCGGCGTCTGGCGCGGCGGCGTGGATCGGGGCGGCAGCGGGACCGGCACGCCGGCGACCGCCGTCTGCCCGTCCATCGGGGTCGGCGCGTAGATCTGCTCGATCTGCTGCTCGTAGTCCCCGTCTTCCCGCCGCGCGATCTCGCGAGCGCGCTCCTCACGATCGTCGGCATCGGCATCGGAATCAGCACGGGGCACCGGCCGGTAGTCCGCCGGCGCGGCGCGCGGACGCGCGGGACCCGAGGGGCGTACGGGCGCGCCGTCCTCCTCGTCTTCGGGCCACCATTCGTCGTCCACGCAGCCCAGAGTAGCCACACCCACCGACACCCCGGCCACCTCGCGCCTACCCCCACCGCGTTGATCATGAACTTCAGGCGGTGTAGACCGCCCAGGCGTGGCGCTCGGTCCACCAGGAACGCTTGCGGGTCAGCTCACCGGGTACGCCGTCCTCGACGAAGGGCACCATTTCGTCGCGCGGGGTCACCGAGACGGCCCGGCCGCGCGCTCGGCGTACCTCCATCCGGAACGTGTCCGGCCTGAGGAACCGCTTGCGGATCGCCGGTACGGCCACGCCGACGTCGACCAGGCCGTCGGCCGGATCGGGGCCGGACACGACCGCCATGCCGTCGAGGCCGGCGTACCCGCCCGCGACCGCGACCACGCAGGCGTACAGGGGATCGTCGCCGTCGGTGAGAATCTTGTCGTCGACCTCGACCCGGCCCCGCCACGGTACCGGCTGTCCCTTCTCGTCGGTCGCGCCGAGCAGCGCGCCGTCGATGACCACCGATCCGCCGTCGTGGCGCAGCAGGTCAAGGCGGCGTACCGCACCGGAGAGCAGCGCTCGCGCGACGTCGGCGGGCTGGGCGGGCAACCCCAGCGCGTCAGCCAGGCCACCCGGTGCCAGCGGCAGGACGCCGATCGCCGGCAGATCCGGCACGGTCCGGTCCGGCGCCAAGTCGGCCGGGCGCTTCGACGGTGGCGGCGCGTACCGGCGCACCATTCGGCGTACGACATGACGCAGTTGAGAATCCTCGGCCACCGCGACGACCAGACGGACCTTGCTGTCGGAATCGGGCCAGGTAAGCCCGTCGACGCGCGCCGGAGCGTCGAGGCGCGCAAGCACCGCGTCCACCTCCGCGTCATCGTGGGCCGTGACCGCCTCCACCCGCGCACCCGCTGCCCGCAGCGCGTCGGAGCAATGCAGCACCTGGGTACGCGGCCGCGCGCAGGATCCCTCGCAAGTGCCACCGCAGGAGGACTCCTCCAGCGTGAGGATGACCACGTCGTACATGGATCCCGCTCTCTTCGTGACCAGCGGACGCACCGGAGCTGATCTACTTGTTAGCCTGACACCCCGGGGTGGGGTGCGCTCGCGTCTCACCTGGGTATATCGCCGTGGGAGGCGACAGCGATGCCAGCGATAGTGCTGATCGGCGCGCAGTGGGGCGACGAGGGCAAAGGCAAGGTTACCGACCTGCTCGGCGACCGCGTGAACTACGTGGTCCGCTACTCGGGAGGCAACAACGCCGGACACACGATCGTCACCCCCGACGGACAGAAGTACGCCCTGCATCTGATGCCTTCGGGAGTCCTGTCCCCGACGGCCCAGATCGTGATCGGCAACGGCGTGGTCATCGACCCGAAGGTGCTGCTCGCCGAGGTGGACGGCCTCACCGAGCGGGGCATCGACTGCGACCGGCTGCTCATCTCGGCCGACGCGCACCTGATCATGCCGCATCACCGGGCGCTCGACCGCGTCGTCGAGCGGTACCTGGGCTCCGGCCGCATCGGCACCACCGGCCGCGGCATCGGGCCGGCGTACGGCGACAAGGTGTCGCGCATGGGCATCCGGGCTCAGGACCTGCTCGACCCGGGCATCCTGCGACAGAAGCTCGAACTGGTGCTGCGAGAGAAGAACCAGGTCCTGGTCAAGGTCTACAACCGCAAGGCCATCGACATCGACGCCGTCCACGCCGAGTACCTCGGGTACGCCGAGCGCCTAGGCCCGTGGATCACCGACACGAGAGCGGTGCTCTGGGAGGCGCTGGACCGCGGCGACACCGTCTTCATGGAGGGCGCCCAGGCCACCATGCTGGACCTCGACCACGGCACGTATCCGTTCGTGACGTCGTCGAACCCGATCGCGGCCGGCGCCTGCGTCGGCACCGGCATCCCGCCGACCCGGATTTCGCGGGTCATCGCCGTCGCCAAGGCGTACCTGACCCGGGTCGGGTCCGGCCCCTTCCCGACCGAGCTGCACGACGAACTCGGCGAGCGGATCCGCAAGATGGGCTCGGAGTACGGGACCACGACCGGGCGGCCGCGGCGTACCGGCTGGTTCGACGCGGTCCTCGCCCGCTATGCCGTACGCCTCAACGGCGTCACCGACCTGGTCATCACCAAGCTCGACATCCTCAGCGGACTCGACCACGTGCCGATCTGCGTCGCGTACGAGATCGACGGCAAGCGGCACGAGGACCTGCCGATGACGCAGACCGACTTCCACCACGCCACGCCGATCTACGAGGCGATGCCCGGCTGGTTCGAGGAGATCTCGCACGTCCGCGACTACCACCAGCTGCCGGACAACGCGAAGGCGTACATCGAGCGGCTGGAGGAGCTGTGCGGGGCCCGGGTCAGCATGATCGGCGTGGGCCCGGAGCGGGACGCCTGCATCGTGCGCCACGACCTGCTCGGGTGAACCGGCCCGGCTGGTTCAGAGCGTGATGCGCTCGCGCTCGGCGGCCAGGGCCTTCCTCTCGCGGTGCGTACGCCACATCTCCAGGAACACCGGGATGAGCGAGATGAGGATGATCAGCGCGACGAACGGCAGGATGTACTTGTCGATCTGGTCCGGACCGCCGACCGCGTCGATGATCTGCTCGGCGAACAGGTACGCCGCGAGCAGGATAGTGTCGGTCCACAGGATCGCGCCGATCACGTTCCAGACGAAGAACTGCTTGGTAGGCATGCCGAGCACGCCCGCGATCGGGTTCATGAAGGTCCGCACGATCGGGATGAAGCGGGCCAGGACCACGGCGCGGCGCGGACCGAACTTCTGGAAGTAGCGCTCGGTCTTCTCCACGTACTCGCGCTTGAACAGCTTCGAGTCCGGCTTATCGAACAGCCGCCGGCCGTAGCGGGCGCCCAGATAGTGGCCGAACTGCGCACCGGCGATCGCGAACAGCGGCGCGAAGATGAGCAGCGGCACGATCGGGATCTGCCAGCCGATCACCTCCTGCGCGGCGGCCGACGCGGCCACGCCGGTGAGGAAGAGCAGGGAGTCGCCGGGGAAGAAGAATCCGACCATGAGGCCGGTCTCCGCGAAGATGATCAGCAGTACGCCGATCAGCGCGAAGTCGGGGCCCATCCAGCGCAGGTAGTCCATTGGGTTGAGCGGGTTGAAGCTCAGCGTCTCGCCGAGGGCCAGCACGGTGTCCATGGTCGTCACGCCGACTAACAGTACCGGGCAAGCTTTCGGGGTGTGAGACACGTCTAGTGGTACGGAGGAGGTGAAAGTGACCTACGAGGAGTTCGCCCGCGCGCGGCTGCCGGCACTGGCCCGGTACGCGGTCATGCTGACCGGCGACCAGCACAGTGCGGAAGATCTCGTGCAGGAGACGATGGTCCGGGCCCAGCTGAACTGGCGCAAGGTCAGCCAGGCTGAGGCACCCGAGCGCTACGTCAAGCGCATGATGGTCAACCTGTACATCGACTGGCAACGCGGCAGCTGGTGGCGGCGGGTCCTGATTCGCGCCGACGCCGGTGCCGGGGTACGCGTACCCGACGCCGCCGAGGGCACCGCCGACCGGGACGTGATCTGGCAGGCGCTGAACCATCTGCCGCGCCAGCAGCGAGCCGCCCTGGTGCTGCGGTACTACGAGGACCTGCCCGACGCCGAGATCGCCGAGGTGCTCGGCTGCACCGTCGGCACCGCCCGCGGATACGTCTCGAAGGCGCTGACCGCACTCCGCGCCCGGTTGACCCCGGGCCTCATTGCAGGAGGTTCCCGGTGAACGAGGACGATCTGAGAGCCGCGTTCGCCCGCCATGAAGCGGAGGCGCCAGACGTGGAAGAGCTGCACACGACGATCAACAAGGAGGCCGCGCGGCGGCGGCGGCGCCGCAGCGCCGTGCTCAGCACCGGCGTGGCGGCCGGGGTGGCGCTGGCCGTCAGCCTGCCGATCTACCTGACCGGACCGGCGACGCCCGCCGGTGTCACGGCCGCCGCATCCAGCCCGGCCAGCCGGCCGGCCAAGGACGTGAATCTGTTGCTGCTGGGCTCCGATCACCGAGGCAGCTGGGCGGAGGGCAACGCCCGCGCCGACACGATTGTGATGGTCCACATCCCTGCCGACCGCAAGAAGATCTACCTGATCTCGGTCATGCGTGACACCGTCTTAGCGATCCCGGGCCACGGCGAGGAGAAGATCAACGCCGCCTTCTACTACGGCCTGCAGAAGGGCGGTGCAAAGGGCGGCCTGGAGCTGGTGGAGGAGGCGCTCACGCAGCTGTCCGGCGTGAAGTTCGACGGTGGCGCGGTCGTCGAGTACGCCGCCCTCCGCAGCATCACCGACACGCTGGGGGGCGTACCGGTGTGCCTGCCGCAGGCGCTGCCGCTGGAGCGCAACCCGATCGCCAAGCCCGGCCGGGAGCTGAAGGCGGGCTGCCAGACGCTGAACGGCACCGATGCCCAGGCCCTGATCCAGCAGCGGTACGGCCTGCCCAACGGTGGCTACGACCGCGACCGCAACACCCAGCGCTACCTGCTCGGCGTCGCGCAGAAGGCGGCCCAGCTGGACCTCGGTGATGCCGCGACGATCCTGCGGCTGGTCCGCACGCCCGGCCTGACCATCGACCTCGCCGGCATCACGGCCCCGGAGCTGGCCCTCCAGGTGCGCAACCTCGACGCGGACGACGTCGTCGCACTGTCGCTGTCCAACACCTTCCACGGTGACGGGCGGGGAGAAACCATTCCCGCGCCGGGCCGGGCGCTCCTCAAGGCGTTGAAGGAAGGGGACCTGGCGAAGTTCGCCGGCGACCACCCCGAGATGGCCCTTCAGCACTGACGAAAATGACTCCTCAGTTCTGACGGATCTCGGCTGGACCGCGCGTACCTGGGTAAAAGTGGGGTGGGTGCGCGCGGTCCATTCAGATGGGCAATACTCCTCATACGAAGGACAGCGCGGTCCCGCCGCAGTTCAGCGCACACTAGGAGCATTACCGATGCCTATCGCTTCTCCCGAGGTCTACGCCGAGATGCTCGATCGCGCCAAGGCGGGCGCGTTCGCGTACCCGGCGATCAACGTGACCTCATCACAGACCCTGAACGCCGCGCTGCGGGGCTTCGCCGATGCGGAGAGCGACGGCATCATCCAGGTGTCGACCGGCGGTGCCGAGTACCTGTCCGGTCCGACCATCAAGGACATGGTCACCGGCTCGGTCGCCTTCGCGGCGTACGCCCAGGAGGTCGCGAAGAAGTACGGCGTCAACGTCGCCCTGCACACCGACCACTGCCCGAAGGACAAGCTGGACAAGTTCGTCCGCCCGCTGCTGGCGATCTCCGCCGAGCGCGTGGCCAAGGGCGAGAACCCGCTGTTCCAGTCGCACATGTGGGACGGCTCGGCGGTGCCGCTGGCCGAGAACATGGAGATCGCCGAGGAGCTGCTGGGCCTGGCCGCGGCCGCGAAGATCGTCCTGGAGGTCGAGATCGGCGTCGTCGGCGGCGAGGAGGACGGCATCGTCGGCGCGATCGACGAGAAGCTCTACACCACAGTCGACGACGGCCTGGCCACCGCGGCCGCGCTGGGCCTGGGCGAGAAGGGCCGCTACATGGCCGCCCTCACCTTCGGCAATGTGCACGGCGTCTACAAGCCGGGCAACGTCAAGCTGCGCCCGGAGATCCTCAAGGAGATCCAGGAGGCCGTCGGCGCCAAGTACGGCAAGGAGAAGCCGTTCGACTTGGTGTTCCACGGCGGATCCGGCTCGCTGGCCCAGGAGATCAGCGACGCCGTCGACTACGGCGTGGTGAAGATGAACATCGACACCGACACGCAGTACGCCTACACACGTCCCGTGGTGGACCACATGTTCAAGAACTACGACGGCGTACTGAAGGTCGACGGCGAGGTCGGCAGCAAGAAGCACTACGACCCGCGTACGTGGGGCAAGTCGGCCGAGGCCGGCATGTCCGCCCGCATCGTCGAGGCCTGCCAGCAGCTGCGTTCCGTCGGCAAGTCGCTGGGCCAGTAAGCACCCGCCGTTTCCGGCGAAAGTCGGGGGTCACGCCACGCGCGTGGCCCCCGATTTCATGTGGCATATGTCGGTACGATCGGCCCCGATTCATCGTCTGGAAAGGGTCGCCTCGTGCTGGGAATCGAGGGATACGAGCCGATCTGGTACCACGATGCGCGGACGCTCGCCGCCGCGCATCGGACCCGGTTCGCCGAGATCCTCGGCCAGCCGCTGATCGGTTCATGGCTGGTGTGGGACCTCGACGACCGCGCCTGGTTCACGGGCGGGCCGGTGGTGCTCGGCTTCCCCGACGCCAACATCGAGATCACCCACCGCAAGTTCGACGAGTGCGCGATCAGCTGGGACACCATCGACATGCAGGCCCCGCTCGACTATCCGGGCCTGCGCCTGGACTGGTGGTCCGACACGCGCCCGACGGTGGTCGCGGCCCGCGGTCAGGTCCTGCGCCAGGTCAACATCATCGAGCGGGTCCTGCCGGCGCACTGGCGCCCGACCGCTTTGCACGCGGTCGAGCTTCTCTTCGACGGCGTACGCCTGGAGCTGTTCAATGCGATGGACGAGAACGGCATCTCGGGAGAACCCGAAGTGGTGCTGCCGGTTGGCCGCTGGACCCGGATCCCGATCGCCTGATCGCTAGGAGACGCTTTCGATCTGGGCGCGGGCCTTGAGGAACTGCGTTCGCTGGGGTCCAACGTGGACACCGAAGAACTCCACGAAACCGTAGGAGCCGGCGTCCACCCAGAGGCAGAACGTCACCGGCGTACCCGACACCGGCGCTTCGCCGCACGCGGCCTGGCCACCGAGCGGGCCGGGGTCGACGTCGGTCAGGTCCAGACCCTTCTGCTGCTGCTCCATCGCCATGACGACGCGGACGTAGGTCAGTCGCGGCTCGGCCGACTTCGCCTGCACGACGAGGACGAACATCAGGCTCCGCCGGGCGGCGCTGCCGTAGTACGCCGCCTGAACCGACTGCGCGCCACTGTCGGCGGTACGCTGCGCCGCCACCGCGTTGCCGGCCGACTTCACCAGCGCCCGATCCGTAGCCTTGGCTCGGCCGAGCAAGGTATTCGGCAGGCGTACAGCGATGGTGGGAGAAGGGCTGGCGGACCGGACGGCGGCGGGGGAGGCCGAGGGGATCGCGGCGACCTCCTGGCGGGCGATGAACGACCCGCCGGCCGCGCCGACGCAGCTCAGCAGCAACACCGCGATCGGGACGGCGGCCCACAGCCAGGCACGCCGGGGCCGAGCGCTCTCGGTCAACATCCCTCCCGATCGGCCAGCAGAGCCGCGGCCTCCTCGACGTCGTCGGTGATGTGGATCAGGTTCGACAGGTCGCCCAGCGGCGACGCCTTCAGCAGCGGTTCGAGCAGGGCCCGCACCGGAAGATCCTCGGTCCAGAATCGCCGGCCGAGGAACAGGAACGGTCCGGAGTGGTTCACGATCCCGTAAAACGTCAGGGTGGTGGCCTGGAAGACCTCCTGGACGGTACCCGCCCGCCCGGCGGCGAAAACGATCCCGCCCCGCGACAGCGTCACGATCTGCTCCTCGCGGACGGCGTTGCTGAACAGCTTCGCGATCCGGGCGGCGAACAGGTTGGCCGGCTCGTGGCCGTAGAACCACGTCGGTATCGACAGGCCGCCGGCGCGCTCCCAGGACGCGTCCGGCTCCGGCGGATACTTCGCGCGTACGCGCAACGCCATCGCGGTGTAGTCCTGCGACTGGCGGAAGTCGTCGGCCTTCTGCAGCTCGTCGATCGCGTGGTGCAGCTCGGCGAGCGGCCGCGTCGCCATGTAGGCACCAAGGTTGGCCGCTTCCATGACACCTGGGCCGCCGCCGGTGAGCACCAGCCGCCTCGAACGGGCCAGATGCCAGGCGAGACCGGCCGCTTCGCGGTAGCCGGGGGAGCCGCGCAGCTCGGCGTGGCCGCCCATGATGCCGACGATCGAACGGCCGCCGTGCGCGGCTGTCCACGCGCCGACCTCGGCCGCGAGCGCGTTGTCGATCCCGTGGTCGTGGATGCGCTGGGCCAGCGCCTCGCGCAGGTCTGGGCTGGCTCCGCCGTGCTCGATGAAGTGCTTGTAGACGATCGCGTCGTACATCGTCGCGAAGCCGCCCACATCGAAGCCCTCGGCGATCTCCTCGGGCGTGTACAGGCGGGACGGCTGCGTGGGGAACGGCGTGTCGACGAAGACCGGCACCACGTGCCCGCCGCCCCGCAGCACCGTTTCGGCCTGGTCGTCGCTCAGCTCGCAGCCCACGAACAGCGCGCCGGTGACGTCCACTCCGGACAGGTCGACCCCGATCAGGCCGACGCCTTGCAGCGTGAGCCCGGCGAGCGTACGCCGTTCCAGATGGACCAGCAGCTCGCTGGTCGACTCCACCTCGGTCGGGCTGTGATCGAGGGGCGCGATGACCTCGGGCCTCGGTGTCGGCACGATGGCGATCCTATCCCGGGCGGGCTCGCGGCCCACCGCACGGACGAGGCCCGGCGCATGCACGCCGGGCCTCGCGTTACCGGGTCCTGGGGAGGCTCCGGACCTCCAGTTATACGCGGGTTCTCGGCATCGGCGCCACTACCCGCGCGCCGGACGGATCACTCATCCGATCGCCTCGTTGATGAAGCCGATCGGACACCCGTAACTTCCCGGAAAGCGCCGGGCGGCCGCGCGGCATGCACGTTCAGCGGTCTCGGACACCCGCATCATCAGATTCGCGGCCGTCGGAGGTCCCGCGAGCGGCCCGGATCCGGGACTGATCGACCGGCGCTCGTCCGGTTAGCCTGACATCATGCAGAACCTGTTGCCCGAACCGCCGGCCACGCTCCTGCCCGAAGACGACGCGGCCGCTGACGATCTGGCGGCCGCAACCGATCCGGCTACCGCAGCCGCGGCGCATCCGGCGTACTCGGCCGCGTGGGCGGCTCTGGCCGAACGCGCTAACAGCAAGGGCGATGCGGTCACGGCGTACGCCTTCGCCCGAACGGGCTACCACCGCGGCCTGGATCAGTTGCGCCGCAACGGCTGGCGCGGATCTGGCCCGGTGCCGTGGTCGCACGAGCCGAACCGGGGCTTCCTGCGCTGCCTGCACCACCTCGGGCTGGCCGCGGCGGCGATCGGGGAGCAGGACGAAGCCGACCGCTGTGCTCAGTTCCTGCGCGACTGCGACCCGGCCGCCGCGGAAGCGCTCGCTTAGCTCTGCGACGCCGTGAGGGCGATGTCAGTGCGGAACTGGGCGCCCTCCATCTTCACGCCAGCCACGAGGGCGTACGCATTGCTGCGGGCCTCGGCCAGCGTAGCTCCGGTGGCCGTACACGCCAGGACGCGGCCGCCCGCCGAGACCAGCTGCTCATCGCGTACAACCGTGCCTGCGTGATGGATACCCGGGGCCTCGGCGCCGGTGATCAGATCTCCCGCGCGGGCCTGGCCGGGGTAGCCCGCGGCCGCGACCACGACGGTAACGGCGCTGCCCACGGACCAATGCAGCGGCGGGTGCGCGGCGAGCGTGCCCGTGGCCGCGGCCTGGAGCAGGCCGGCCAGCGGCGTCTCCAGCAGCGCGAGTACGGCCTGGGTTTCCGGGTCGCCGAAGCGGGCGTTGAACTCGATGACCTTCGGCCCGGTCGCGGTGATCGCGAGGCCGGCGTAGAGCAGCCCCGCGAAGGGTGTGCCGCGCCCGCGCATCTCCTTCAACGTCGGCCCCACAACGGTACGCATCACATGCGGCACAAGGTCGGCATCGGCCCACGGCACCGGGCAGTACGCCCCCATGCCGCCGGTGTTGGGGCCGGTATCGCCGTCGCCTATGCGCTTGAAGTCCTGCGCGGGCAGCAGCGGTACCGCGGTCTCACCATCGGTGACGACGAACAGCGAGACCTCGGGGCCGTCGAGGTACTCCTCAATGACGACGCGACCGCAGTCGCGAGCGTGCTGCCGCGCGTGCTCGACGTCGTCCGTGACGACGACGCCCTTGCCGGCCGCGAGTCCGTCGTCCTTCACGACGTAAGGCGCGCCGGTGCTCGCCAGCGCCGCATCGGCCTCATCCGGTGTGGTGCAGGCGAAAGCGCGGGCCGTCGGTACGCCCGCGGCGGCCATGACGTCCTTCGCGAACGCCTTGGAACCTTCCAGCCGGGCCGCCGCTCCGGACGGTCCGAAGCAGGCGATTCCCTTGGCGCGTACGGCATCGGCGACCCCTGCGACGAGCGGTGCCTCGGGGCCGACGACGACGAGGTCGACGTCGTTCGCCACGGCCAGCGCGGCCACGGCCGCCGGGTCGAGCGGATCCACCGCCTCGATCCGGGCGATGCGCGCGATACCGGGGTTGCCCGGCGCGGCGATCAGCTCGGACACGGCCGGGTCGCGGGCCAGGGCGGCGGCCAGTGCGTGCTCGCGGGCGCCCGTCCCGATCAGCAGTACGCGCATGAAGCGACCCTATCGTCCCGGTTTCCCGGCACTCCGGCGGGCTGCATCGGGTGCTACGTCAGTCGGGTGCTACGTCAGCAGGGCCTTGAGGAAGATCATGCTCAGCTGCTCCGGGCTGCTCAGCGGGAACGCGCCGCCGCCGGTGATGGCCGCGATCTGCTGAAGCTCGGCGATGTCGGCGTCGGGGCCGATGCCCATCAGGATCACGCGGATCGGCCGGGCGACGTCGCTGAGGTTCTCCAGCTCCCGCTTGACCTTCGACAGCGTCAGGCCGTCCTTGAGGTTGCTGCGCCCGTCGGTGAAGACCACGACCGTGTTCGACCGCTCCGGGTCGTACTCGGCCTGGATCGCCTTGTACGCCGCGATGATGGACTCGAATAGCGGGCAGTCGTCGGTGACGCTGGGGGCGGCCGCCTGCATCGTCCCGTCCAGACGGGCGCGCTGCTGCGCGTTGAGCGTACCCATCGGGACCAGCTCCGACGGGCCGCGGCCGGCGTACGCCCACAGCGCGATCTCGCTGTCCGACGTGAACAGGTCCAAGCCGAAACGCGTGGCCGCCTTCAATAGACCGACCCGGGTCGTGGCACCCAGCGGCTTGCTCATCGACGACGTCGCGTCGGCCAGCGCGATGACGTGCGACGGCGTCTTCGCCGCGACCCAGATCGTCAGCGTTGTGCGTACCGACGCCATGTCCGTCACCGGCTGCACATGCGCCCGGTTGGCGGTTACGCCGTGGCCGACCGTGAAGCCCGGCCCGGCCGCGCCGGACGGCGTACGCAGGCCGTACTTGGCCAGGATGTCGGCGTACGCGTCGCCGGCCAGCGCCGACCGGAAGGTCTCGGCCGCGTTCTTGACCTCGCGCGATTTCGCCGTCAGAACCGTGTAAGGAAAGTCCAGGGTGGGCTCGACGGCCAGCGGCACCGCGGCCGCGATGACCTTCGGATTGGCGGCGTTGTAACGGATGACCGCCTGCTCGCTCACCGGCGCGCCACCCAGGCCCTGCGCGAATCCGGCGAACAGCGCGTTGGTGTCGGCGTACGACTTGCCGACGTTGACGTACTGCCGGTACGCGCCGACCAGCAGCGGCAGCTTGTCGTCGGAGGTGACGACGACGTCCTTGAGCAGCATGGCGCCGACCAGGCTGGCGGAGTCGCGGCGCGGATCGACCATGCCGAGCTTCACTTTGCCCTGCCCGAGCAGGCCGATGACGGCTTGTGCGGTCAGGGGCCCGGCTCCGCCGAGCTGGCGGGCCGCAGCTTCCGGCATTGCCACCACAACCGGGCTCAGGGCAACGGAGGTTCCCTGTCCCTCGAACGCATTACGGTCCACCGCGCGTACGCGCCCGAGCCAGGCCGACGAGTCGGGAATCCATACGCCCGGCAGGTCTTCCTCGGCGGGCGTCGGGCGAGGGCTGGCGCCCACATCGACGGCACCACCGGCGAACGTACTCAGTTCGCTGGCCATCGTCGCGGAATCCTTGGACTGCACGTCGATGCGTACGCACCGCCCGGCGGCCGTGGCCCCGTTGCGCTGCCAGCGCTCGGCGATCTCGGTAAGGGCCGGCGTGATGGCCGGGTCGGTCGCGATCACCAGCCGGGTTCCCTCGGCGCTGCACCCGTCGGCGTCGGCGGTCACCGTCTTGATGAGGATTCCCGCGCCCAGCAACAGAACCGTGGCCCCGGCCACGGCCAGTGTCCACTGGCCCGCACCCCGGCGCGGTCGATGCCGTCCCACCATGTTCCACCTCTCGCGCCACGCCGGTCCGCACCCCGCACGGTTGTGACAGCTTAGAGGCGAATGAATTTCGCGCAATAGCCGGGGCGAGCGGAGGTGACCGACCGGTAATAATCCGGCATTCGAGAGTCACTCAGCGGAAACGCTCGGTGAGCGCAGACGGCGACGGGAGCGCCCTTCGGCACTCCCGTCGCAGATGTTTGGATGACCAGCGGGTAAGCCCTACGCTCAGCGAGCCTTCTTGGTGGCCCGCTTGCGGGGCGGCGTCAGCAGCTCGGCCACGGTCGCGATAGCCGTGGGAACGAGGCTGTAGTAGGCCCAGACACCGCGCTTGTCCCGGTTCAGCAGACCGGCCTCGGTGAGGATGCGCAGGTGGTGGCTCACGGTCGGCTGGGACAGGCCCAGCGGCATCGTCAGGTCGCACACGCAGGCCTCGCCCTCGGGGGCCGACTGGATGAGGCTCAGCAGGCGCAGGCGGGCCGGGTCGGCGAGCGCCTTGAGCACGCCGGCGAGACGCTCGGCGTCCGCCTTCTCGATGGGCTCGCCGGCGAGCGGCGAGATAGGGGGCAATGGGTTATCCACCAGGGCAGTTCCCACTTACTCCATCCTTCCAAGTGAACAATTGACTTGTCTGCATATTAGCAGGTACAAGTCTGCAAGATGTGCTACCGACCCAGTTCGAGTTCGGACCGGGTGAAAGCGGCGCGATACGGCAGCCCAGCTGCGCGTACCGCCTCGCCGGCGCCTCGATCGACAATAACCGCAACGCCGATGACTTCCGCACCGGCCTCCCGCAGGGCTTCAACTGCGGTAAGGACGCTACTCCCCGTAGTGGAGGTGTCCTCGACAGCGACAACGCGGCGCCCGGCTACCTCGGGCCCCTCGATTCGCCGCTGCAGGCCGTGTGCTTTGCCCGCCTTCCGGACCACGACCGCGTCCACCGGACGTGACGTGCTCGAAGAGGCGTGCATCATGGCCATCGCGACCGGATCGGCACCGAGGGTGAGCCCGCCCACAACCTCGAAATCCCAATCCCGCACCAGATCCAGCAGCACCCGGCCGACCAGCGGCGCGCTCGCATGGTGCATGCACACCCGGCGTAAGTCCAGGTAGTAGTCGGCCTCCGCGCCGGATGACAGGGTCACCCGGCCATGCACCACTGCCAGGTCAGTGATGAATTTACGGAGGTCATCGCGATCCGCCATGCTGCGAACTGTACCGCATGCCACCAGCGAGTGTTACTGCGCGTCACCAACCGTCCGGCCCATCTTCCGAGCCCCGCGGGGCATGAGCCGGTGCAATACCACACGCGGCGTCACTTTCAGCGCACCCACGGCGAGCTTGTAGCGCACGCTCGGAACGCTGACCATCTTGCCTTTCCGCAGGTCACGCAGGCCGTCGCGGACCACGGCATCGGCGTCGAGCCACACCCAGTCCGGCATCTGAGCTGCGGCGATGCCCGCTCGCTGGTGGAACTCGGTACGCGTGAAGCCCGGGCACAGCGCCATGACGCGTACGCCACGGTGCTTGACCTGCATCGCGACCGATTCGCTGAAACTGGTGACCCATGCCTTACTGGCTGGATAGGTGGAACCTGGCATCGTAGCGGCGAATCCCGACACCGAAGAGACATTGATGATTGCCCCTCGGCCGCGGTCCACCATCCCGCCTACGGCCGTATGCGTAAGCCGCATCACGGCGACCACGTTCAGATTCAGCAGACGCAGCTCTTCGTCCATTGTGGACTTAAGGAACGATTTATTGAGCCCGATCCCGGCGTTGTTCACCAACAGCTCCACCGGTTCGGCCGCGATCGCCTGCTCGACCGCGGCCACCCCCTCCGGCTGCGCCAAGTCGGCCGGCAGCGTCGCCGCGCGTACCCCGAAATCCTCTTGGAGTTGCGCGGACACGGCGGCGAGCCGCTCGGCATCGCGCGCGACGAGCAGCACGTCGTGGCCGGCCCGCGCGAGGTGGCGGGCGAAGGTCGCGCCGATGCCGGCGGTGGCACCGGTGATCAGGGCCCGGCCGCGGGGGGTGGTGGCCATGGCAATCCTTACGTCGTAGGCGGCTGCCACACGGGCGCGGCCTTGCGGAAGAAGGCGCTCGCGGCGGGCAGTGCCAGAAGTATGGCTACCGCCAGGTAACCGAGCAACTGGAGCACCGATACCGTGCCGCCGAGGCCCTTCTGCCAGCCCGGTATCGAGTCGACCAGCGCCTTGGCCAGATCGACCTGCTTCTCGGCCTCCTCGTCCCCGCTGACCTGTACGCGATTGAGGCCGCTGAGCGCGAACAAGCTGGCACCGCTGCAGCACGCGCACAGCGCGCCGATGCCGCACACGACCCAGGTAATGATCCGGGCGGTGGTGCTGCCCTTCATGAGCCAGAACGCGAGCCCGATCAGCAGCACCGATATGAGCGCGCCGATCACCGCCCCGATGATCGTCTGTACGCGCAGCTGCGTGATCTGATTGTTGATGTCGCTCGGGGTGGCGTTGGCGACCCGCCGGGCCAGCTCCTGGAAGCGGTCGGTGGTCGTACCCAGTGAAACCAGGCTCAGCAGCGCGTTGAGCAGGCCGAGAAGGCCCAGGATGACCAAGATCGCCGCCGCCACCGACACGATGATGGGCGGCTTGCGCGGCCCCTCCGCGGGCGTGACGGGCGCCCCGATCGGCGGGGCCGGCGGGTAGCCACCGGACATGCTGCCGGGCGGATTCGCCGGTGGATTGGCCGGTGGATTGCCGCCGCTGGGCGAGGTCGGTGGATTGCCGAAAGTGGACATAAAAGCCATCCCCCCGAAAAGGCTCGTTTTGCCTCGAACCTAGCTCGGGGGGATGGTTTCCGCAGTCGTTTTACTTCAGACAGTCGGGTACGCCGGCGGCGTCCACTGCTGCTCCGGCGGCTGCTTACGGAAGAACGGATGCGACGCCGGCAGCGCCAGCATGATGACGACGACGAGCGCCAGCACCACCATCAGGCCGCCGCTGGCCAGCTCGGCCGGGCGTACCCAGTCCGGAACGCCCTCGGTCAGCCGCCGCTGAAGCTCTTCCGCGTCGACGCCCTGGGTGTTCGTCTGGCCGAACGACGCGCCGCTCATACCGGAACTGGCCAAGCCGGCGCCCTGGCAGCAGATCACGAGCCCGCACAGTACCCACGTGATGATGCGGGCCGGCTGCTTGCCCCGGAGGATCAGCGGCGCCAGAACCATCGCGCCGCCGCCGAACAGCACGGCGCTGACGATGGTGATGGCGACGGCCGCGATGGCAACCGCGCCCGCGGAGTTCGCCATCGGCGTGTCCTTGTACGCGTCGGCGAACGCGTCCCGGATGGTCGGGTAACTCGCCAGTGCGGTGACCACGCCGACCAGGGCCAGCAGGCCGATGGCGTACAGCAGGTAGCCGGAGATCGTGACGGTGCCGGGCCGGGAAGTGGAATTCCCCAACGGGGAGGGGTAACCGGGCTGAATCGGATCGGAGGGGACGGTCATGAGGATTCCTCTCGCCTGACAACCGCCAAACCGTACTAGATATCCGCCAGTGCCGTCCGCGCGGCAGAGTACGCCGAAACGACGTCGCGGACCGGTCCGGCGACGTAGGTCTCCGCCACGCGGGCGTACTCGGCGCGCGTACGGCGCTCCCGATCCTCGTTGGCCTTGCGGGACAGGCCGGGCATCATCCGGCGCCAGCCGCTGCCCTTGTCGAACGCGTTCACCCGCTCGACCGCGCGCTCCAATGCCGACGGAAGTTCGGACAGGCGCAGCGTCGCAGCTTCCGTGACCGCTTCCAGCCACGGCTTCGGCAGCCCGTACGCCGCGTGGTGGGCGTACTGCTCGACCGCCTCGATCAGCTTCTCCTTGGAGCCGTTCGCTTTCACCATTGCGTCCACGAGCACCGCCGAGGTCACGGGCGCGGGCGCGGGGCCGAACAACTCGGCGAGATCGTCGATCGCGACAGACAGGTCGGCATCGAGCCGCTCCAGCACCGCCCGGCGCCCGGCCACCGCCGGTTCGAGCAGCTCGCGCAGCTGACGGATGCCGGCGAATCCGGCCACACCGGCGCCCGTCGCCGCCAGCGGCCCCCGCGGCGTGGTGGGCTTGGCCCGGAAGGTCGCCTTCGGCTTGCTCGGCGGCGGTCCCGGCACATCACCCGTCGCACTCGTGGCCACGAGCGGCAGATCGGACAGGCCGCCCTCGTCGAGCAGGCGGCGCAGGTCACCGGCGATCGGCGGGAGACTCACCGGCTGCAGCCGGTCGGTCTGGTTCAGCGCCACGACGAAGCCGCCCCGCTGGGCGGCCATGCGGCGCAGGTAGCCGTCGTGCACGACGAGATCGGCGTACTTCTGCGGGTCGGTCACCCAGACCACGACGTCCACCAGGTCGAGCAGGCGGTCGACCTCGGCCCGGTGCGCCGGCTGGATCGAGTCGACGTCCGGCAGATCGAGCAGCACCATGCCCCGCAGCCCGACCTCGTCGTCGCCGTCCAGGGCACTCTCGCGGGTGAACCGCCGCCTCGGCTGCACGCCCAGCCAGTCCAGCAGCGCTTCGCCGCCGTCGCGGTCGCCCCAGACACAGGCGTACGCCTCCGCGGTCGTGGGTCGCAGCGCGCTGACCGGAGACCGGTCCAGCGACGTGAACGCATTGAACATGCTGGACTTGCCCGATCCGGTCGTACCCGCCAGCGCCACGGTGGTGTGCGATAGGGAAAGCTCCAGGCGAGCGCCGGCACGGGCCGCGGCAGCCCGCGCGAGGGCCAGCCGGTCACCCGGCAGAACCTCACCGGCGGTGTCGAGCACGGCGCGCAGCGTGTCGACCTTGGCGTGGACCGACGATGCGGTCACCGCCCCGGGCTCGGCGCTGCGGTGGGCGTCGCGCCCCTTCTTCCTGGTCATAGCTTGACAGTCTCCCCGACGTCCGCGGCCTTCGGAATATCGGCCGGAGGCCGATCCGGTCGCCTGTCCGGCGGATCGGATTCCACCACATCCGGTACGCCCGCCGCACCTTCGGCCACCTCGGCCGCCTCGACATCGTCAGAGGTCAGCGGGGCAGCCGGCGACAGTTCGGTGTCGGGTACGCCGTCCCCGTCGCCGTCCGGCAGGGTGCTGTCGGGCCCGCCTTCGGTGGACCCGCCTCCCGGATCGGTCGGCGGCGTCTCTGGCGTATCCGGCGCGGCGGCCTGCGCCGCTACCTCTTCCGCTTCCGCCGTTTCGGCGTCACCCGATGGCGCGACCCCATCGGTCCGATCCACGGCGTCCGCGGTCGTCAGCTCCAGCTCGACGGTGAGCCCGGCGTCGCCGCCGGCGGATTCGCCGGGCCCGGCGAGGTCGGCCGGGTCCGCGATGTTCTCCGCTGGGACGTGAGCGACGCCGATCGCGGGCTGGGGCGGGCCCGATCGGGCCGCCGCGACGACATCGGCGAGCCAGCCGCGCAGGGGAGCGGCGATCGAGTCGGGCAGCATTCCCTGGCGGTCCAGCGGCGCTTCGGGGATGACGAACAGCGGCGGCTCGGGCGGCCCGAGCAGGTCGCGCATGTGATCGATGATGTCGTGGGCATGCCCGGCCGCGACGCGGTCGAGGACGACGGCCAGCGCGACCCGGCGGGCACGGGCGGCCCGCAGGTGCCGCCAGTTCGCTTCGTCGGCGTACCGGGATGCGGTGGTGACGAACAGCCACAGGTCGGCCTCGGCGAACAGCTCATCGGCGAGGGCACGGTTGGCGGCTTCGATCGAGTCCACGTCGGGCACGTCGATGACCGCGATACCCTCCGGCATCAGCGGTGCGCAGATCGGGCGCAGTCCGTGGCGGCGGACGGACGCCCAGTCGCGGGGATTGCACACCAGCACCGGCCGGCGGGTGGTGGGTCGGAGCACGCCGGCGGCGCTGACGGGCGCCCGGACCAGGCTGTTGAGCAGCGTGGACTTGCCCGCTCCGGTGGGTCCGCCGACCACCGCAAGCAGGGGAGCCCTGGCCGCGCCGTTAGTCACCGCACCAGATTAGACTGCCTGCCGCCGGACTGACTTGACTGTGAAAGACTCAACCCTGGACTTGACGCTCGACGATCGTATGTCAGTATTGAGTCCGGTCCACTCAACTTAGGCTGCGCCAGCCCGGAGGATCCGGAAGGAGCGCCTGTCACCTGGAGGAAGACAAAATGGCACGTGCGGTCGGCATCGACCTTGGGACGACCAACTCGGTGGTCAGCGTCCTGGAGGGTGGCGAGCCCACCGTCATCGCGAACGCCGAGGGCTCCCGCACGACTCCCTCGATCGTGGCGTTCGCCAAGAACGGCGAAGTCCTGGTCGGCGAGGTGGCCAAGCGCCAGGCGGTGACCAACCCGGACCGGACCATCCGTTCGGTCAAGCGGGAGATGGGCACCAACTGGACCATCGACATCGATGGCAAGAAGTACACGCCGCAGGAGATCTCCGCGCGCGTACTCATGAAGCTCAAGCGCGACGCCGAGTCGTACCTGGGCGAGAACATCACCGACGCCGTCATCACGGTGCCGGCGTACTTCAACGACGCGCAGCGTACGGCGACCAAGGAGGCGGGCGAGATCGCCGGCTTCAACGTCCTGCGCATCGTCAACGAGCCCACCGCCGCGGCCCTGGCCTACGGGCTGGACAAAGGCAGCAAGGAGCAGACGGTTCTGGTCTTCGACCTCGGCGGCGGCACCTTCGACGTCTCGCTGCTGGAGCTGGGTGAGGGCGTCATCGAGGTCAAGGCGACCGCCGGCGACAACCACCTGGGTGGCGACGACTGGGACGACCGGATCATCGACCACCTGGTCAAGACCTTCCGGGGCCAGCACGGCATCGACCTGAGCCAGGACAAGATGGCCATGCAGCGCCTCAAGGAGGCCGCCGAGAAGGCCAAGATCGAGCTGTCGGCCGCGCAGACCACCAGCATCAACCTGCCTTACATCACGGCCGGCCCCGACGGCCCGCTGCACCTGGACACGTCGCTGAGCCGCTCGGAGTTCCAGCGGATCACGCAGGACCTGCTGGACCGCTGCAAGGCGCCGTTCGAGCAGGCGATCCGCGACGCGAGCATCAAGATGGCCGACATCGACCACGTGATCCTCGTGGGCGGCTCGACCCGGATGCCGGCCGTGTCGGATCTGGTCAAGCAGCTGACCGGCGGGCGCGAGCCGAACAAGGGCGTCAACCCCGACGAGGTCGTGGCGGTCGGCGCCGCGCTGCAGGCCGGTGTGCTCAAGGGTGAGGTCAAGGACGTCCTGCTGCTCGACGTGACGCCGCTGAGCCTGGGCATCGAGACCAAGGGCGGCATCTTCACCAAGCTGATCGAGCGCAACACCACCATCCCGACCAAGCGGTCGGAGATCTTCACGACGGCCGAGGACAACCAGCCGTCGGTGCTGATCCAGGTGTTCCAGGGCGAGCGCGAGATCGCGGCGTACAACAAGAAGCTGGGCACGTTCGAGCTGACCGGCCTGCCGCCGGCGCCGCGCGGCGTGCCGCAGATCGAGGTCACCTTCGACATCGACGCCAACGGCATCGTGCACGTCAACGCCAAGGACCTCGGCACCGGCAAGGAGCAGTCGATGACCATCACCGGCGGCTCGGCGCTGCCGAAGGACGACATCGACCGCATGATGCGCGACGCGCAGGATCACGCCGACGAGGACAAGCGCCGCCGCGAGGAGGCCGAGACCCGCAACGTCGCCGAGCAGCTGCAGTGGCAGACCGAGAAGTTCCTCGCCGAGAGCGGCGAGAAGCTGCCGGCCGACGCCCGGGAGAAGCTCAACGACGCCCTCGGTGATCTGCGCTCGGCGCTCGGTGGCACCGACATCGAGAAGATCAAGTCGGCGCACGAGAACCTCGCGCGGGTCTCTTCGGAGGCTGGTTCGCTGCTCTACGGGCAGAACACCGGCACTGCGGCGGCCGGCGACGGCCCGGGTGCCGGTGGCCCCGGTGCCGCCGACGGCCCCGACGACGTCGTCGATGCCGAGGTCATCGACGAGGACGGCACCAAGAAGTGACCGACCGCAAGCAGTCGGCGGGGCGACCGGCCGAACGCATCGTGATCAAGGACAAGCGGAAGATCTCTCCGGCGGGCCCGGCTGCGGCCGCCCCGCCGGACGGGGACGGAGCGAGCATGGCGACGCCCGAAGACCCGGCGACCGCAGCCGAGCGGGCCACGGACGACACCACCGCACCCGCGGGTAAGACGGCCGAGAAGCCGGCCGCGGAGCCCACGGAACCGGCCGCGCCCGCCACCGATGCCGAGGCCACCGACGGTGCGCCCGCGCCCGCCACCGCGGATGGGGCCGAGCCGGCCGCCGCCCTCGAAGGCGAGGTCGTCGAGGCATCGGTGGACGAAGCGGAAGCGGAGGAGCCGGAATCCGAGGAGGACGGTTCGGGCCCGCTCGGCGCTGAGCTGGAGATGCTGCGCAAGCAGCTCGACGAGGCCCAGGTCGACATCAAGCGGGTGGCGGCGGAGTACAAGAACTACCGCGACCGGGTCAAGCGGGACCAGGCGGCCGCGGCCGAGTTGGCGGTGGCGAGCGTACTGGTGGCGCTGCTGCCGGTGCTCGACGATCTCGATCGGGCCCGCGACCACGGCGATCTGACCGGGCCGTTCGGTTCGGTCGCCGAGCAGCTGCTCGCGATCGTCGGCAAGCTCGGATTGACCGCCTTCGGAGCCAAGGGCGACCCGTTCGACCCGAAGCTCCACGAGGCCGTCGCGCACGTGCCGTCGCCGGACGTCGCCGAGGAAACCTGCGTCGACGTGATGCGCCGCGGCTACATGCTCGGCGACCGCCTGCTGCGACCGGCTATGGTCGCAGTCGCCGCACCGCAGGCGTGAGCATCCCTCGCCGGCCGTCTGCTATCGACGGCCGGCGAGACCATAGGACGTGCCGGACACGGGGCGAGAGACAGGGAGGAGGACCGAGTGAGCTCGAAGGACTGGCTGGAGAAGGACTTCTACGCGGTTCTCGGGGTGGCGAGAACGGCCACCGCCGACGAGATCAAGCGTGCCTATCGCAAGCTGGCCCGTGAGCTGCACCCGGACCACAACCCCGGCAACCCCGGCGCCGAGGAGCGCTTCAAGAGCGTCTCGGAGGCGTACGCCGTGCTCTCCGACGACAAGCAGCGCCGCGAGTACGACGAGATGCGCTCGCTGTTCGAGGCGGGCGCGTTCCGGCGAGGTGCCCGCAGCGGCGGGGGCATGCCCGGCTTCGAGGACATGTTCGCCGACCAGCGCTTCGGCGGCGGCAACGCCGGCGGCGGGTTCTCCGACATCTTCAGCACCATCTTCGCGGGCGGTTCACCCGGTGCGTCGCGGCGTGGCCCGGCTCGGGGTCGCGACGTGGAGACCGAGGTCGTCCTGGAGTTCCGCGAGGCGGTTCGGGGCACCACCAAGCCGGTGACCGTACGCTCGCCCGGCGTCTGCGACGCCTGCCACGGCAACGGAGCCCGCCCCGGCACCTTGCCGCGTACGTGTCCGGTGTGCCACGGCACCGGTTTCGTGCAGCGTGCGCAGGGCGCCTTCAGCTTCTCCGAGCCCTGCCGCGAATGCCAAGGCGTGGGTACGGTCGTCGACGAGAAGTGCCCGGAGTGCCGCGGCACCGGCGGCGTCACCAAGACGCGTACGCTCAACGTCCGCATTCCCGCTGGTGTGGCCGACGGTCAGCGCATCCGGCTGGCCGGCCGCGGCGAGCCCGGCGATCGTGGCGGCGCCGCCGGCGATCTCTACGTTCTGGCGCGCGTACGCCCGGATCCCGTGTTCGGCCGGGCCGGTGACGATCTGACGCTGACGGTGCCGATCTCGTACTGGGAGGCCGCGTTCGGCGTCGATTTGCGCGTACCGACGCTGGAGGGTCCAGTGACGCTGCGCGTACCGGCGGGGACGCCGAGCGGCCGGACGCTGCGCGTACGCGGTAAGGGCGTGGCCCGCAAGGATGGGCGCGTCGGCGATCTCTTGGTCACAGTGGAGATCGACGTGCCGAAGGATCTGACGGCCGATGCGCGAGCCGCCCTGGAGAACTACGCACACTTCGCACCACGCCCGTCGCGGCACCATCTCGATGTGCACCTGAGGGAAGAGGGTGAGGTCCACTATGGATGATCGGTTTGATTACACCGAGGTCAGCGTGGACGCGAAGGTCCTCATCATCTCGGTGGCCGCGCAGATGGCGGGCATGCATCCGCAGACGCTGCGCCAGTACGACCGCCTCGGCCTCGTCCAGCCGGGCCGGGCCACCGGCGGCGGCCGCCGCTACAGCCTGCGCGACGTGCAGCTGCTGCGCGAGGTTCAGCGGCTGAGCCAGGAGGACGGGGTCAACCTGGCCGGCATCAAGCGGATCATCGACCTGGAGCAGCTGGTGGACCAGTTGCAGCAGCAGATCGCGGACTTGCAGGACATCGCCGAGGCGGCTCTGCGGCGGGTCGCCGAGCTGGAGGCGCTGTCGCCGTTCCCGCGGCGTGATCTGCTGCCCAGCCCGCGTACGTCGACGGCGCTGGTGGTCTGGAAGCCGGAGAGGTCTTAGGCCCTAGAGGCGGCGGCCGGAGCGGACCAGGCCGCCCTCGCACCAGTCGTGGTAGTCGAACAGCTCCTGGCGAGCCATGAGCATCCGGGTGTTGTGGGCCCAGGTGACCATCAGCTCGTCGCCGTCCTCCTCCGCGATCTCCACCAGCTTGCGCAGCTTCTTGCGAGGGTGGGCGCGGAACCCGGTACGGATGCCGTCGGCGGCGTAAATGTAGACGCAGTGCAGCGCGAACCGGCGCGCCGGGCAGCCCGGGTCGGCCGCGAGGTCGAACAGCGTGTCGATGAGCCGGTCGTTGGCGACCAGGAGGTCCCAGTCCGGTGGCATCGACTGCAGGGAGACGGAGTCGGGCGCGTACGCCCACGCGCGCAGCTCTGCCGGCCGAGGGTCGACCGGATTCATAAAACCGCGGAACACCGCCTGTTGGACGCTCACTTCATGCTCCTGGGGAGGCTTACACCCGAAGGCAACAGCCGCGATGCTGCGGCGACACCGTAGCGTGGGCGTGCGCTCACAGGGAATAGTCGATACGGTTCCGTTACCTATCGCGGAGCCGACACTTCCGCAATCGCTTGGCACGAATAGTTGAGCCGATTAGACTCAACTCTCGATGGACACTCAACGACTGACCACGAAATCCCGTGAGGTGATCGCCGGGGCCGTCGCGATCGCGGGCCAGCGGTCGCACGCCATCGTCGAGGCGTGGCACCTCCTGCTCTCCCTTCTGGACACCGGTGGCTCCACCGCATCCGGCCTGCTGCGCGCGGTCGGCGCCAACCCGGCCGACGTACGCCGGGCGGCCGCCCGCGCCATCGAGCAGATGCCCACGGCGCGGGGGGCGAGCGTCGCCGAGCCGACCTTGGCCCGCGAGTTCGTCAACGCGATCAACGCCGCCGAGCAGATCGCCCGCCCGCTGGGCGACGAGTACGTCTCGACCGAGCACCTGCTGGCCGGCCTGGCCCGGGTCGGCGGCGCCGTCGGCGACCTGCTCAGGCAGCACGGTGCGACCGAGGCCCAGCTGGTCGCGGCGTTCCCGACCATCCGCGGTGGCGACCGGCGGGTCACCTCGGCCGAACCCGAGCAGCAGTACCAGGCGCTTGAGAAGTACGGCATGGACCTGACCGCCCGCGCCCGCGACGGCAAGGTCGACCCGGTCATCGGCCGCGATGCCGAGATCCGCCGGGTCATCCAGGTCCTGTCCCGGCGGACCAAGAACAATCCCGTGCTCATCGGCGAGCCCGGCGTCGGCAAGACCGCCATCGTCGAGGGCCTGGCCCAGCGCATCGTCGCCGGCGATGTGCCCGAATCGTTGCGCGACAAGCGTCTGGTCAGCCTCGACCTGGGCGCGATGGTGGCCGGCGCGCAGTACCGCGGCCAGTTCGAGGAGCGGCTCAAGAGCGTACTGGAGGAGATCACCGGCAGCGACGGGCAGATCATCACCTTCATCGACGAGCTGCACACCGTCGTCGGGGCCGGCAAGGGCGAGGGCTCCATGGACGCCGGCAACATGCTCAAGCCTATGCTGGCCCGGGGCGAGCTGCGCATGGTCGGTGCCACGACGCTCGACGAATACCGCGAGCACATCGAGAAGGATCCCGCCCTGGAGCGCCGCTTCCAGCCCATCGTCGTCGGCGAACCGTCGGTCGAGGACACCATCGGCATCCTGCGTGGCCTCAAGGAACGCTACGAGGTCCACCACGGCGTACGGATCACCGACGCTGCGCTCGTGGCCGCCGCGTCGATGTCCGACCGCTACATCGCCGACCGGTTCCTGCCGGACAAGGCGATCGACCTCGTGGACGAGGCGGCGTCGCGCTTGCGCATGGAGATCGACTCTCGCCCCGTCGAGGTCGACGTCATCGAGCGAGCGGTACGCCGTCTCGAAATCGAGGAGATGGCCCTGGCGAAGGAGTCGGACCCGGCATCGGTGGAGCGCTTGGAGCGCCTGCGCGCCGAGCTGGCCGACAAACGGGAGCAGCTGACCGCGCTCAGCGAGCGGTGGAAGAACGAGAAATCCCACATCCAAGCCATCTCCGCGGCCAAGGAGGAGCTGGAGGTCCTGCGAGGCGAGGCCGATCGGGCCGAACGCGACTCCGATCTCGTACGCGCCTCCGAGCTGCGCTACGCCCGCATTCCGGAGCTGGAGCGCAAACTGGCCGTGGCCGAATCCGAACTGGCCGCCCAGCAGGATCACGGCGCGATGCTCAAGGAGGAGGTCGGGCCGGACGACATCGCTCAGGTCGTCGCCAGCTGGACCGGTATTCCGGCCGGCCGGATGCTGGAGGGCGAGACCGCCAAGCTGCTGCGGATGGAGGACTCGCTCGGTTCCCGCGTCGTCGGGCAGCCGGAGGCGGTGCGCGCGGTGAGCGACGCGGTGCGTCGCGCTCGGGCGGGCATCGCCGACCCCGACCGCCCCACCGGCTCGTTCCTGTTCCTGGGTCCGACCGGGGTCGGCAAGACCGAGCTGGCCAAGGCGCTGGCCGAATTCCTCTTCGACGACGAGCGCGCCATGGTCCGCATCGACATGAGCGAGTACGCCGAGCGCCACTCGGTCGCCCGCCTGGTCGGTGCGCCACCCGGCTATGTCGGCTACGACGAGGGCGGCCAGCTGACCGAGGCGGTACGCCGCCGGCCGTACTCGGTGGTGCTGCTGGACGAGGTCGAGAAGGCCCACCCGGACGTCTTCGACGTGCTGTTGCAGGTCCTCGACGACGGGCGGCTCACCGACGGCCAGGGTCGTACGGTCGACTTCCGCAACACGATCCTGATCCTGACGTCCAATCTCGGATCGCAGATCATCGCCGACCCGACGCTGACCGACGAGCAGCGCCGCGACGCCGTGATGGCCGTCGTACGCAGCCATTTCAAGCCGGAGTTCCTCAACCGGCTCGACGACATCGTGGTGTTCCACGCGCTCACTTTGGAGGAGTTGGCCGAGATCGTGCGGATCCAGATCGGCCGGCTGCGGCGGCGCCTGGCCGAGCGGCGCCTGAGCCTGGAAGTCTCGCCGGACGCGATGACCTGGCTGGCCGGGCACGGCTACGACCCGATCTACGGTGCTCGGCCGCTGCGCCGCCTGGTGCAGACGGCCATCGGCGATCAGCTGGCCCGAGCGCTGCTCGCCGGGGAGATCCACGACGGCGATACCGTCCACGTCGAACGGTCCGGCGACGGCTTGACCCTCAAGTAGCGCATCCGGCTGTGCCAGACCACCCGGTCACGATAAGCGGCCAGGTCACGGCTATAAGCCCGGCGGAAGCCGGAAGTGGGCTCGTAGCCGTGATCTGGCCCATTCCAGGGGGAGCCAGGTTGTGGCAGGGTCCGGTTACCCGCTGCGGGCGGTGCCAAACAATCCGCTGTGGCTTCGTCACCGGCCGCTTTTGTGCCACCGGCCGCGGCGCCGGCGCTTCTTCGGCACTGCGCTTCCGCACGCAACCTCGTCGGCGGGCTGCAACACCGCGTCGAGGAAGCTCTCGTCATCCTGCGGCATGAAGGACTTCCAAACGCTACATACGGGAGAATCTGCCCAGGATGCCCCATAGCCCAGATCCGTTGCGGTATTCCACGCCGGAAAATGCCACACATCACCGGAGAACCGGTCAGAGTGATGAAGATGATCCTGCCTGCGCTGTGAGCACGGCCACCTATACGGCAGGATATTGGGTAAGGCGGCAACGGTGCCGCGGGTAATCCGTGAACCGCCGTCGCCCCCTCCCGCCACGCGGCAGCTCCCACCGGAGCCAGGCGTGGCGCCGACCGCTGCGACGGCAGGCCAACCCCGCCATCGAGCTATTCAGAACAGGGAGACACGGATGACCAAGGGCGACATCGCCCCGCGCAAATCCGGCGGAAGCCGGAGCCGCGGCGGCACTCCCCCCGAGCCCGAATACGTACAGCTGCTCACCCCCGACGGCGAGCGCGTCAGCCACCCGGATTACTCCGTCGACTTCTCCGCCGAGGAACTGCGTGGTCTCTACCGCGACCTCGTAACGGTCCGCAAGCTCGACACCGAGGCGACCGCGCTGCAGCGCCAGGGCGAACTGGGCATCTGGGCCAGCCTGCTCGGCCAGGAAGCCGCCCAGGTCGGCGCCGGGCGCGCGATGCGTACGCAGGACATGGCCTTCCCGACCTACCGCGAACACGGCGTCCTCTACTGCCGCGGCATCGACCCGATCATGCCGCTGAGCCTGTTCCGCGGCGTCGACCAGGGCGGCTGGGACCCGGTGGCCAACAAGTTCAACCTGTACACCATCGTCATCGGCGCACAGACCCTGCACGCGACCGGTTACGCCATGGGTGTGACCAAAGACGGCAAGGTCGGCACCGAAGACGGCGAGGCGGTCATCGCGTTCTTCGGCGACGGCGCCACCAGCCAGGGTGACGTCAACGAGTCGTTCATCTGGTCGTCGGTCTTCCACGCCCCGGTCGTGTTCTTCTGCCAGAACAACCAGTACGCGATCTCCGAGCCGCTGGAGCGCCAGACCCGCATCCCGCTCTACCAGCGGGCCGCCGGCTTCGGCTTCCCCGGCCTGCGGGTCGACGGCAACGACGTCCTCGCGGTCTACGCGGTCACCCGCGCCGCTCTCGACAACGCCCGCATGGGCCAGGGCCCCACGCTCATCGAGGCGTACACCTACCGCATGGGCGCGCACACCACGTCCGACGACCCCACCCGCTACCGCGTCTCCTCCGAGGTCGAGGCGTGGCAGGCCAAGGACCCCATCAAGCGGGTACGCGCGCTGCTGGAGCGCGAGAACGTGGCCGACGAGGACTTCTTCAAGGCCGTCGACGAGGACGCCCGCACCGAGGCGGTAAGCCTGCGCGAGCGGGTTCTGAACATGCCCGACCCGCGCGGCGAGCAGATCTTCGAGCACGTGTACGCCGAAGGCTCACCCCTGGTCGATATGCAACGCAAGCAGTTCGAGGCGTACGCCGCGTCCTTCGAGGGGGGTTCTCACTGATGGCTGCCACCACTCCGACCGCTGCCGGTGCCGAGACCCTGACTCTGGGCAAGGCGATCAACACCGGCCTGCGGCGCGCCATGGAGCGTGATGACAAGGTAATCCTCATGGGCGAGGACATCGGCAAGCTCGGCGGCGTCTTCCGCATCACCGACGGCCTGCAGAAGGACTTCGGCGAGGAGCGCGTCATCGACACCCCGCTGGCCGAGGCCGGCATCGTCGGCACCGCGATCGGCCTGGCCCTGCGCGGCTACCGGCCGGTCTGCGAGATCCAGTTCGACGGCTTCGTCTACCCGGCGTACGACCAGATCGTGTGCCAGGTGGCCAAGATGCGCTACCGCTCCCGCGGCAACGTCGCGCTGCCGATCGTCATCCGCATCCCGTTCGGCGGCGGCATCGGCGCGGTCGAGCACCACTCGGAGTCGCCGGAGGTGTACTTCGCCCACACCGCCGGCCTGAAGGTCGTCGCGTGCTCGAACCCCGAGGACGCGTACTTCATGATCCAGCAGGCCATCGCGTCGGACGACCCGATCATCTTCTTCGAACCCAAGCGCCGTTACTGGGAGAAGGGTGCGGTCAACACGTCCCTCGGGTTCGAGTCGGCGACCCCGCTGCTGTCGTCGCGCGTAGTGCGGCCCGGCACCGACGCGACCATCGTCGCCTACGGCCCGATGGTGAAGACCTGCCTCGACGCGGCCACCGCCGCCGCCGAGGAAGGCCGCTCCCTGGAGGTCATCGACCTGCGCTCGCTGTCCCCCCTGGACATGGGCCCGATCTTCGACTCGGTCAAGCGCACCGGCCACATGGTCGTGGTCCACGAGGCCCCGGGCAACGCCGGCCTCGGCGCCGAGCTGGCCGCCCGCGTCACCGAGGAGTGCTTCTACTCCCTGGAGGCGCCGGTGCTGCGCGTCACCGGCTACGACACCCCCTACCCGGCCTCGCGCCTGGAGGAGGAGTACCTGCCCGACCTTGACCGCGTACTCGACGCCGTCGACCGCAGCTTCGGGTGGTGAGCCGCGTGACCGTCAAGGAATTCAACCTGCCCGACCTCGGCGAGGGCCTCACCGAGGGCGAGATCCTCAAGTGGCTGGTCAGCGTCGGCGACACGATCGAGCTGAACCAGCCCATCGTGGAGGTCGAGACGGCCAAGGCGGCCGTCGAGATCCCGGCCAAGTGGGCCGGCAAGGTCGTCCAGATCCACCACCCCGAGGGGACCGTGGTCGCGGTCGGCTCGCCGATCATCGCCATCGACACCGACCCGTCCGGGGCGTCGGCGTCTACGGCGCCCGACGACGACTTCTCCGGTGGGATCGCTGACAACGCGGCCGCCGCTGCGGCGCCCCCTGCTGCAGAGGAGCCGGGGGCTGGGCTTATCGGTGGGCCGGCGCCCGGTGGTCGTACGGCCGTACTCGTGGGGTACGGGCCGCGGACGACCGAAGCTAAGCGGCGTCCTCGTTCTACGGGCGCTCCGGCCGCCGCTGCTCCGGCTGCTCCGGTTGCGGCTGTTGTTGAAACGCCGGTTCCCGCCCCGGTGGCGGCTCCCGCTTCGGGTCCGGCGCTGGCCAAGCCGCCGGTTCGCAAGCTCGCCCGCGACCTGGGCATCGACCTGACCACCGTCACCGGCACCGGCCCCCAGGGTTCGATCACCCGTGACGACCTGGCCGCGGCATCCTCGGCACCGGCTCCGGCCCGGGTCGCGGTCGCTCCGGGCGAGCGGGAGCAGCGGATCCCGATCAAGGGCGTACGCAAGCTGACGGCGGCCAACATGGTCCAGTCGGCGTTCACCGCACCGCATGTGACGGAGTTCCTGACCGTCGACATGACGCGGTCGATGAAGGCCCTCGACCGGCTGCGCGCCGACCGCGAATGGCGTGATGTCCGCGTCTCGCCACTCCTCATGGCGGCCAAGGCGGTCCTCATGGGCCTGCGGCGCCACCCGATGGTGAACTCGTCCTGGGACGAGGCCAACCAGGAGATCGTGGTCAAGCGCGACGTGAACCTCGGCATCGCCGCGGCCACCGACCGGGGCCTGATCGTCCCGAACATCGCATCGGCCTCCGACATGTCCCTGCGCGAGCTGGCGGACGCGATGAACGAGCTGGTCGCCACGGCCAAGACGGGCAAGACGACGCCGGCCGCGATGACCGGCGGCACCTTCACCATCACCAACGTCGGCGTCTTCGGCGTCGACACCGGTACGCCGATCCTGCCTCCGGGCGAGGCGGCGATCCTCGCCTTCGGTGCGGTACGCGAGACGCCGTGGGCGTACAAGGGGAAGGTGAAGCTGCGTCAGGTCACGACGCTGGGGCTGTCCTTCGACCACCGGATCATCGACGGTGAACTGGGTTCGAAGTTCCTCCGCGACGTCGGTGCGTTCCTTACGGATCCAGAGGCGGCGCTTCTGGGGTGGAGCTAGGAACTCCTTGATCGAAGCGGGTTTTCTGACGTCATCGCGTCGGGAGACCCGCTTCGATCATGAGCGGCCTCATCCACACCATGACCTCGATCATCGAAGCGGCGTTGGCGCGCATCACGAAAGTGCCACCGGTTGTCCGGGTCAGCTGAAGGATGCGCTCACGTGCAGGCGGTCGTTGCGGCCGCGGACGTCGGCGGCCGAACCCGAGGTGTGCAGGGAAACCCGGGACCCCAAGAAGATCGGCGCCCGGAAGCGTACGTCGACGGTGAACGGGGAATCGCGCCGCAGACCGGAAAGGAGCCGGGCCTTGGTCCACATGCCGTGCACGATGGGCCGCTTGAAGCCGAACGTACGCGCACCCAGAGCCGAGGTGTGAATGGGGTTGTAGTCGCCGGAAACAGCGGCGTACGCCCGCCCGAGCGAGGGGCCGACCTCCCACACGGCCGCGACCGGAGAGTCCACAAGCGACGGTTCCGGCGAAGGAGGAGAAGAAGAAGTGGGCCCCCGCCGCAAATAAGTCGAGGTTTCCTCCCACACCGGCGGCCCATCGCCGGCGAGCGAAGCGGTGGTGACGACGTCGAACTGCTGCCCCCGGTGGTGAGGCCGCAGATCCACCGCCTGCACCGAAAAGAACAAGGGCGAGTCCAGCGGGAGCGAGGAATGAACGGTCACCCGGTTTCCGATGTGGACCAGCCCGACGACCGGGAAGGGGAAGTCGTTGCCGGACATGAGCTTCATCGTCGGGCCGAACGCCAGGATGTGCGGGTACAGCGGTGGCAGCGTGTCCGTCAGCGGGTAGCCGCAAACATCGCCGTACGCCGCCACCGACGGCAGCGACGGGGTGGCCGAGAAGGACACCACAGTGGACGGCAGAGCCGCCGGTCGCGGTCGCGGAATGACCGAGAGTGCCGCGCGCAGGTACATCATGCCCCCAGCATCTGCTGGCCGCAGACGCGGACGACGTTGCCGGTGACGCCGGCGGATCCGGGCTCGGCCAGCCATCCAATGGTCTCAGCTACATCGATGGGTAGGCCACCCTGCGCGAGGGAGTTCATGCGCCGGCCACCCTCGCGTACCACCATCGGCAGGTGGGCGGTCATCGCGGTTTCGATGAACCCCGGCGCGACCGCGTTCGCCGTGATGCCCGACGGCGCAACCGTCGAAGCGAGCGCGCGGATCCAGCCCGCCACACCGGCCTTCGACGTCGCGTAGTTGGTCTGCCCGCGGTTGCCGGCCAGGCCCACGACCGACGACACGCCGATGATCCGGCCGCCCGCCGGGATCAGGTCCGCGTCCAGCAGCGCCGACGTCACCCTGATCGGGGCCGCGAGGTTGACCGCCAAGACCTGGTCCCACCGGTCACCGTCCATGTTGGCCAGCGTCTTGTCCCGCGTGATGCCCGCGTTGTGCACGACCACGTCCACCCGGCCGTGGCGTTCCTTCAGGTGGGTGACCACCTTCAGGTCCGCGACATCGCCTTGGTACGCCCACCCACCGCTCGGCAGTCCGTTGACGACCCCGGCGAGGGAGTCGCCGGCGGTGGGCACGTCGAGGCAGACGACGTGAGCGCCCTTGCGGGACAGGACGCGGGCGATGTCGGCGCCGATTCCGCGGGCCGCACCGGTCACGAGGGCGATCTTGCCGGTGAGGTCGGCGTCGCCGGCTGGGCCGATGGCCGTACCGACCGTGACGACCTGCCCGTCCACGTACGCCGACCGCCCGGAGAGCAGGAACGAGATCGTGCTCCGGAGGTCTTCCGCGGATGCCTCGGATGTGGCGCGGATGAGATGGGCGGTGGTACCCCGGCCGACCTCCTTGGCGACGCTGCGGGTGAAGCCTTCCAAGCCTTGCTGGACCGCAGCCGCTTCGGCGTCCCCGGCTTCGGCCGGAACCCCGCCTATGACCAGTACGCGGCCGCAGGGCAGGAACGTCCGGACGGCCGGATGGAGGACGTCGTAGAGGTCGCGCAGGTCGTCCACCTTCCGCAGGTCGGTGGCGTCGATGACGATGCCGCGCGGCTTGCCGCCGTCCGGTGCCGGGAACCAGCCGTTCAGGGTGGCCGCGAAGCGGCCCTCGCCGGCGACCACGACCGGACCCTCCAGCGGGTCGCCGGGCGCGTAGCGGCGCAGCTTCGGCGGTACCGGCAGGCCCAGCCGCTTGATCAGATTGTGTCCCGCCGTGGAGCGGGCGAACGACGCATAGCGGTCCGACATGTGTCGACTGTACCCACCGGACTTACTCGCGAGTAAGTTAGACGCATGAGAAACCTACGACGGGTCGGCGTCCTCGGCGGCAACCGCATCCCCTTCGCGCGGTCCAACGGCCGGTACGCCAAGGCTTCCAACGCGGACATGCTGGGCGCCGCCCTCGACGGCCTGATCGCCCGGTTCGGGCTGGCCGGCGCCCGGATCGGAGAGGTCGCGGCGGGCGCGGTACTCAAGCACAGCCGCGATTTCAACCTCACGCGCGAGGTCGTGCTCGGCTCCAAGCTCGATGGGCGTACGCCCGCCGTCGACTTGCAGCAGGCCTGCGGCACGGGCCTCCAGAGCGTCATCTACGCCGCGAACAAGATCGCGCTGGGGCAGATGGATTCCGGCATTGCCGGCGGTGTTGACACGACCAGTGATGCTCCGCTGGCGCTCAACGAAAGCTTCCGCAAGGCGCTGCTCGAATTGAGCCAGGCGCGCACGTTGGGCGCTCGGGCCCAGGCGGCCATGCGGCTGCGGCCGACCCAGCCGTTCCGGCCGGAGATCCCGCGCAACGCGGAACCGCGTACCGGGATGTCCATGGGGGAGCATGCGGCGCTCACGGCGGCACAGTGGCAGATTCCCCGGTCGGCTCAAGACGAACTCGCGCTGGACTCCCATCGCCACCTCGCCTCGGCGTACGACGACGGGTTCTTCGACGACCTGATGACCCCCTTCCTGGGCCTGACCCGCGACGCCAACCTGCGGGCGGACAGCAGCCTGGACAAGCTCGCGGCGCTCAAGCCGATCTTCGGCGACACGATGACGGCGGGGAACTCGACCCCGCTGACGGACGGTGCGGCGCTGGTTCTGCTCGGCACCGACGAGTGGGCCCAGGAGCGCAGCCTTCCCGTGCAGGCCCACTTCATCGACGCCCTGACCGCCGCGGTCGATTTCACCCCCGGTGCGGCGGAGCCCGAGGGCCTGCTGACCGCGCCCGCTTACGCGGTGCCCGAGCTGCTCGCCCGCAACGGTCTGTCGCTTCAGGACTTCGACTTCTACGAGATCCACGAGGCCTTCGCGTCGCAGGTTCTCGCCACGCTGGCGGCCTGGGAATCCGATGAGTTCTGCAAGGAGCGCCTGGGTCTGCCGGCCGCGCTGGGCTCGATCGATCGGTCCAAGCTCAACGTGAAGGGCGGCTCGCTCGCGGCCGGTCACCCGTTCGCGGCGACCGGCGGGCGCATCGTCGGTACGCTGAGCAAGCTCCTGGCCACGAAGGGCAGCGGGCGCGGCCTGATTTCCATCTGCGCCGCGGGCGGCCAGGGCGTGGTGGCGATCCTGGAACGGTAGGCTCAGCGGCGTGGGTAAGAAGAATCGGGCGTCCGCGCCGAAGGTGAAGATCCGTGACGTGTTCGTGGCGATCCCGTTCGCGGGCCTGACCGACGAGGCGGAGTGGATCGCCCTGCGGGAGCTGGTACCGGCGGCCACCGCTGCGTTGAAGCTGCACCCGCAGCTGGTGGACAAGTACGGCGACCGCGACGTCACGCTGGCGACGATCTTGCCGATGGCGTGGCCGGCCATGGTCAAACCGGACGGGCGGATCCTGATCGGCCTGCAACGGCATGTCCAGTCCGGCGACCCGAACCGGGACCTGGCGGTCGCACTGCTCAACGCGCTGGAGACCGAGCCGGGCCAGCCGGTGGGCGTACCGGCCCTGCCGGGGCCGGGCGAGCGGCTGGCCGACGTGATCGCCGACGGTCCGCTCGACATCACCATGCATGAGACGTTCAGCTTCTGGCTCGACGAGGGGCAGGGCGACGATCCGGCCGTGGCGGCCTCGATGGAGTCGGCCAACGCCGCCATTGCGCCGACCGTCAAGCTCACCGGTGCCGCGGCGGCGTACTGGACGCAGATGGGGGAGAAGGCCCACGTCCGCTGGGTGCTGCCGCAGGCAGAGTCGGATGCGCTCAACGCTCTGGCAACGCTGTCGGCGGCCGGTGAGCTGACGCTCGGCGAGAGCACGAAGTTCGCCGGCATGTTCCGGGCGCACGGCCGGCTCGTTCCGGTGTGGGACCTGCCCCGCGACGAGGATGCCGAATCGTGGAACGCTCCGCTGTCGGCGTTCGCCGGCCGGTTCGAGGCCGCGCTCGGTCAGGAGCCGACTCCCGAGTCCCGTAAGGCGAAGCAGGGCCTCATCGGCCGCCAACTCACTCTGCGCTGACCCGTTCGGGGTCCAGCGGCGTACGCGAGATCGGGCAGGACATGCACCGCGGTCCGCCCCGCCCCGATCCCAGTTCGGAGCCGGGGATCCGGATGACCTCGATGCCGGCCCGTTCGAGCTGGGCGTTGGTCTCCATGTTGCGTTCGTAGGCCACGCACAGCCGGGGCGCGATGGCGAGGGTGTTGTTGCCGTCGTCCCACTGCTCGCGTTCGGCGGTCACCGAATCCAGTCCGGTGTGGATGGTCCTCAGCCGGTCGATGCCCATCGCCTTGGCCGCGGCGGCGAGGAAGGGCTCGGGTCCGGACACGGCCGGCTCGTCTCCGCCCGGCGTCAGCGCGTACGCCATCAGATCGTCGGCCATGTTCGGATACATGAGGACGGCGTCGGCGTCGACCATCGTGCAGACGGTGTCGAGGTGCATCGTGGCGCGCTGCTGCGCGATCGGCACCGCGAGCACGGTGTGCACGAAGCCGGCATCGGGCTTGGCGAACAGCGTCCGCGCCAAGCGTTCCGCTCCGGCCGGGGTGGTGCGCTCACCGACACCGACCGCGATGACACCCGGGGCGAGCAGGAGCAGATCGCCACCTTCCAGCGGCTCCTGCCAGGGGTCGTACGCCGTGACCGTGCCGAGAAAGCGTGGATGGTGCTGGTAAATGGCGTGGGTGATGCTGGTTTCGCGGCGCCGGGCGCTCATCACCAGCGAGGTGACCGCGACCCGATCGCGGATCCACACCGACGAGTCCCGCGTGAAGAGCAGGTTCGGCAGTGGATCGACGATGAAGTCGAGCCGATCCATAAGGGCGTAGACCAGGCCGGTGCCGGAGGTCAGCTCCTCGTGGGCCAGGCCGGCCACGAGGATCTGGGCCAGGCCCACCGGATCCAGGTAGCTCAAGTAGCCGCGTACGCGCCGGCGCAGGCTATCGCCGAGCCGGATGTCGGCGAGCACCGCGTCGGTCAGCTCGGCGCGGGCCTGATCGATGGCGAGCACGTCGGTCAGCAGATCGGTCAGGTACAGGACCTCGACGCCGTGGCGGCGCAGCTGGTCGGCGAAGATGTCGTGCTCCTCCTGGGCCCGGCCGACCCAGGGGATCCCGTCGAAGAGGAGGCTGTCGTTGTTGCGGGGGGTCAGCCGGGCCAGCTCCGGCCCCGGTCGGTGCAGCAGAACGATCTGCAGTGCTCCGACCTCACTGTCGACGTAGTGCACAGTCCAAAAGCCTATGACGCGCTTGCCCGTATTTATGGCATTCACGCATCATGAATGTTGTCTCATTCCGCATCGACCTCTGTCGTTCTTCCGACGCCGTCACGTATTGTGACGGATACAACTCAATGAGTGCCAGCGCGGAGTGCTCGGAGGCTCACGATGACCACATTCCCCGTCCGCCCCGTACCCCTGACCTCACCCACCGTACCCACCCTCGACGGGCTCCGGGAGCGCCCTGCCGACTGGCTGCGCCGCCAGCGCGAGGAGCGGATCAGCCGCCGCCACGATGCGGCTGGACTGCGCGCTCAGAACTATCTCCACATGCTCGGCTCCGCCTGGCACCTCGTCGAATGGCCGCACACCGTCGTCCAGGCCAGCGCCGAGACCCACTCTGCGCCGGGGCGCAACGGCGCCACCCACGGCGGCTTCCTGGCCATCGGACCCGGTGGCCTTTTCTCTGTCACCGTCGTGGACATCGGCTCCAAGCGCGTCCTGGTCGCCGGGGACGTCGTGCAGATCAAGGGCCGGCGGCCGGCGTACATCGCGGCGGCTCGCAAGGACGCCCGCCGGGCCAGCAAGGCCATCTCCGCCGCGATCGGGCATACCATCCCGGTCGTACCCGTCCTCGCTCTCATGGGCCGCGGTGTCGTGACGGTATACGGATTGCCGAAGGACTGTCTCATCACGACATACCGGGAGCTGCACCGGGCACTCCTCGGTGGCGGTGAAAGGATTTCGGCACATACCGCCGAAAAGCTTTCCGAGGTCGCTCGCAACCCCTGGACCTGGATCAATGAGCCGGCCGCGAAGTATCGGTGGTACGGCGAAGGCAGCCGCGCCAGTGACAAGGATGCGACTCGGGAGTAGCGTGCTGATAACGCCGCCGCCTTGGTGCGAAGGAGGACGAGTGTGACGCACGTGGAACTGTCGCTGACTTCCAGCGTCGCTCCCGACTGGCGTCCCCAGCTGCCCCTAGAACTCGCCCGATGGGTCGCCGCCGTGACCGACTCGACCGAGCCGGCGCTCATCATCGACGCGTCCGCGGTCGTCATCGCGTGTACGCCGGCCTGCGCACGCCTGCTCGGCCTGCCGCACACCTGGACGGGCGAGCGCCTGCCCGACGCGTTGCGCCTCATCGACTTCACCGCCGCCGGCAGCGACCTGTCCGAGACCGAGCGCGATCTTATACCGCCTCTGCTGGCGGTGGCTTCCGGCCGGCTCGCTCGCGGGCTGATGCGCGTACGCGACAACGGGCAGCCCGGCGAGATCCGTACGCTCGACGCCATCTCCACCCCCCTGCACTCCGGCGGCGTCGCGGTGGGCTCGTTGACGTTCCTCGGCGAGATCTAGAGATTCATGCCACTTGTGGCGATGATCGCAGCCATCACCGGCCATCCGGCCGTACCCTGCCTGGCATGAGCAGCAACGAGGCGGCGCTGACGGTCAGTGTCCCGACCGCCGTGGACATCATCTTGCTGGCCGATGTCTACGCGGTGTGCCGCCTGCCCGCCGGTTCGCCCATTCCGGCCGAGCTGCTGCCGCCGTCGTCGCGGCCGGGTGCGCGAGCCCGCTCCGCGGCCGGGCACGGAGCGCTCGACACCGGGGTGGTGTCGGTGACGTGGACGCCCGACGAGACGTCGGTCATCTGCCGGGCCGATCGCGTACCCGCCGGTGCGGTGGCCGAGAGCGGCTGGCGCTGCTTCCAAGTGGTAGGCCCGCTCGACCTGGCACTGACCGGGATCCTGGCTTCGATCGCGGCCCCGCTCGCCCAGGCTCGGGTCAACATCTTCGCGTTCTCCACCTACGACACCGACTACGTGCTCGTTCCCGCGGTACGGCTGTCGGCGGCGGTTGCCGCACTGGCGGCCGCCGGGCATAGGATCAGCGAAGCCTGACCCCGCTAGTGAGGACGCCCCTCGTGCCTCGGCTTCGCCGTCTTGTACCCGTCGCCCTCGGTGCTGTGCTGCTCGCCGCCGGTTGTGGCAAGCCGCCGGACCTGCTGCCGCAGCCGGGCGTACCGGTGCCCAGCCCGTCGAGCCAGCCCTCGCCGACCCCCCTGCCCCTGCCGACCGGTACGCCGTTGCCGGCCGGCTCGGCGGCTCCGTCGCCCGCCACGAGTTTCTCCGAGACCTACTACGTCGCCTGCCTCGGTGCGCCCAGCGGCGATCAGGTCATCGCGGCCGTACGCCAGAAGACCAGGCTGCTGCCGAGGACCGGCACGATCACCGTGCCGACGGGACCGCTGTGCTCGGGAACCTGGCAGTACACGATCCTGCAGGCGCCGAATCGGGACCCGCTGCTGGTGGTGACCAGGGGTACGCCGACGGCGCTGACGATCGTGACGGCCGGCAGCGACGTCTGCACGATCACCGTACGCACGCAGGCACCGGCGGGGTTGCTGGCCGCGGCCCGCTGCTGAAGCTGAGCTACTAAGCCTCGACTGCCATAGGGTGTATGCCATGCCCGGCGTACCACCGACACGTTTCGTCTACCTCGGCCCGGAGAGCACCTTCACCGAGCAGGCGCTGCTGACCATTCCCGCGGCCGCGCGCGGTACGCGTACCCCCGCGCGCAGCGTCCCGGAAGCACTGGACGCGGTGCGCGAGGGCGACGCGGACGCCGCTTTGGTGCCGATGGAAAACTCCATTGGCGGCCAGGTCGGGGTGACCCTCGACGAGCTGCTGACCGGCGAACCGCTGATGATCACGCGAGAGGTCGTGATCCCGGTGGAGTTCGTCCTGGCCACGCGGGCCGGGACGAAGCTGGCCGACGTCACCGCGGTCGCCGCGCACCCGCAGGCCAGCACCCAGTGCCGGGGCTGGCTGCGGTCGCATATCCCGGACGCGACCGTGGTAGACGTGCTGTCCAATGCGGCCGCCGCCCAGGCGGCCGCATCCGGTGCGGTCGACGCCGCCATCTGCGCCCCGATCGCGGTACAGCGCTATCGGCTGAGCCTGCTCGCCGACAAAATCGCCGACCATCCCGACGCGGTGACCCGTTTCGCGCTGCTGTCGCGGCCGGGCCCGCCGCCGGCGCCGACCGGTGACGACATCACCTCGCTCGCGGTGTCGATCGCGCACGACCGCGTCGGCGCGCTGCTGGCCGTCCTGACCGAACTCGCGGTACGCGGGGTCAACCTGATCCGCATCGAATCGCGCCCGACCGGCGAGCAGCTGGGCCGGTACGCCTTCTTCCTCGACTGCACCGGTCACGTGGCCGAGGCGCGGCTGGGCGAGGCGCTGCAAGGACTTCGGCGGGTATGTGCCGCCGTGCGGTTCCTCGGCAGCTACCCGCGCGCGGTCCCGCCGGGGTCGATTCCGGACCGGCCCGTAGCGCCGCCGGCCGGGCTGTCCGATGCGGACTTCGCGGACTCGGTCGCATGGCTGGCCGCCCTGCGCTCCGGTACGCAAGGAGCCTGAATGCCGGTCGAGATGTCGAGCGAGCGCTTCGAGGAGCTGGTCGGCGAGGCGCTCGACGAGGTTCCGCAGGAGCTGCTGAACCTGCTGGACAACGTGGTGATCCTGGTCGCCGACGAGCCACCGCCCGGCGACGAGGACCTGCTCGGCCTGTACGAGGGCCATGCGCTCACCGAACGCGGCTGGGACTACGCCGGCGTCCTGCCCGATCGCATCACGATCTACCGGGGCCCGACGCTGCGGATGTGCGACACCGAGGACGACGTCGTCGAGGAGGTCGCCGTGACCGTCGTCCACGAGCTGGCCCACCACTTCGGCATCTCCGACGAGCGCCTGCACGAACTCGGCTGGGACTGACCCCGGCCGGCTCGTCCGGGGAAGCCAAGGGGGAGCCCGGGGAAAACGCCGGATGCCAGGGTTGCGCGTAGTCCGTAGGCTGGTGGCCAGCACGTATACCCCCACCCGAGGAGCAAACCTATGCGCAGCGCGCTTTTCTCCGCCGAGAACCTGGAGAAGGAGTCGGCGGAGCCGGGCCTCCGCCTGCAGAACTCCAAGATGCTGAAGGTCGAACTCAACGGTGACGTCATGGCGCGGACCGGCGCCATGGTCGCGTACCAGGGCCAGATGCAGTTTCAGGCGCTCGGCTCCGGCGGCGTCGGCAAGTGGATCAAGAAGGCGATCACCGGGGAGGGCGTACCGCTGATGAAGGTCAGCGGCCGCGGCGACCTGTTCCTCGCCGACCGCGCCGCCGACGTGCACCTGATCGACCTCGACCAGGGCGACTCGCTGTCCATCAACGGCGCCAACGTCCTGGCCTTCGAGTCGGCCCTCGACTACGACATCAAGATGGTGCAGGGCGTCGGCATGCTGTCCTCGGCCGGCCTGTTCAACTGCGTTTTCTCCGGCAAGGGCCGCATCGCCGTCACCACGCACGGCACGCCCGTCGTTCTCACCGTCGACCAGCCGACGTTCGCCGATCCGCAGGC
>Ga0114129_10000523_pt1 | contig 46856 bp, 46 predicted proteins | sample RhiMetdeltSRZDD1_FD_80071 | JGI IMG/M metagenome (GOLD analysis project Ga0114129, IMG submission 80071) | Populus rhizosphere microbial communities from Tennessee, USA - Rhizosphere MetaG P. deltoides SRZDD1 (version 2) (version 2) | ecosystem: Host-associated > Plants > Roots > Rhizosphere >...
CCGCGCACTGGTCCTTCGAACCCTTGGCCGGCCCACCCGAGCGGCTGGCCGAAGAGCTCCGGGCCTACGCGCGGGAAGGCATCGGCCACGTGCAGCTCTGGCTCGAGCCGAACACGCTGGAGAGCCTCGAGGCTTTCGCGCCTGTCCTCGAGCTGCTGGACCGGTAGGCGGAGCCGTGCCGGGGCGGATTCGCTGACGGCGGAGCCGGTATAATGCCGCCATGCGACTGGCCGCCGTGAGAGGCGTCGTCCTGACCGCTGCCGTCGCGGCGCTGGCCGCCCCGGCCCGTCCTCAGGCCCTGCCGGCATCCGCGACTGCGCCGGCGCCTGCCGCGTGGACGCGCTTCGCGTTGCCGAACGGGGTCGTCGTCCTGGTCGCCGAGCGGCCGGGCATCCCGATCGTCATCGCGCGCGCGTCCGTCGAGGCGGGAGCGACCCTCGACCCCCCAGACAAGGCGGGCGTCGCCAACCTGACCGCGCTGCTCCTCACCCGCGGAAGCGCGGCGCGGCCTGCGCTCGAGGACGACCGAGCCATCGAGTTCGTTGGCGGAAGCCTCGAGGGCGAAGGAGGGCGAGACTCGAGCGAGGTGGTGCTCTCGGTGCTCCGGAAGGATCTCCGGCTCGGCCTCGATCTCCTCGCGGAGGCCCTGCTGCGGCCCGCTTTTCCGGAGACCGAGTTCGAACGGAAGCGCGACGAGGTGTTGGCATCCGTCCGGCGCTCGGAGGAGGATCCGGGGACCGTGGCCGCCCGCCTCTTGAGGCGCCTGGTGTTCGCCGAGCACCCCTACGGGCGGCCGGCGACGGGGACCGAGGCGTCCCTCCGCGCCATCAAGCGGGACGACGTCGTCGCCTTCCACCGGACGGCCTACCGGCCCGAGCGCACGATCGTGGCGGTGGCGGGTGACGTCACCGCGGCAGGGGTCCGGGCGGAGCTGGAGGCGCGTCTCGGCGCGTGGTCCGTGGCGACCCCGTCCCCGGCGACCCCGGGACCACCGGCACTCGGGCGGCCTTCGCGCACCGAGGCGGTGCAGCGAAGCTTGACTCAGGCCACGATCCTCCTGGGCCAGGCGACTGTGACCAGGGGGCACCCGGACTTCTACCCGCTGCTGGTCGCGAGCCAGGTGCTCGGGGGCGGCTCGTCCTCGCGCCTCTACACGCGTGTCCGCGAGGAGCGCGGCCTCGCGTACAACGTGTACGCACAGTACGCGCCAGCCCGCCTGGCCGGCTACTTCCTGGTGGAGCTACAGAGCCAGAACGCGCGGGTCCGCGAGGCCCTGGCCGTGGTCCGGGAAGAGCTGGTCCGCCTCCGGAGGGAGCGGGTGCCGGAGGAGGAGTTGACGCGCGCGCGCTCGTACCTGGTCGGGAGCTTTCCCTTGCGGATGGACACGGCGGCGGACGTGTCCGATCTCCTGGTTGCGATCGAACGGTTCGACCTCGGTCTCGACTACCCGGCGCGCTTTCGCCGGGCCGTTTCCGCCGTCACCGCCGACGACGTGCTCCGGGCGGTGCGGACCCACTGGGATCCGGACGGCATGAATCTCGCGATCGTCGGCGACCTCCGCGAGGCCGGGATCGCGAGCCCCTGACGTGGCGCACTTCGGTGTGGTGCGCCGGCCGTCGGGCACCCTTCAGAAAGCGCTGGGATACTTCGGGATGAACTTCGAGGTGATGCCCTGGCTCGTGTGCGGCGGGCGGGCTCGCCCGGGGCGGACCGGAGCCCGGGTCGGTGCGGCGCTCGTCCTCGGCTTGCTCGTTCTCGGGGGACCCCCAGGCCCGGCGGTGGCGCTGGTCGGGGACCTGACGGAGGAGGGGATCCGCGAGGCGATCGACGCGGGAATCGCCGCGATCACGCAGGACGACTTCGCCGATGAGTGGCAGCTGCGGCTGCCCGGCGGCGAGGACGTCGTCGTCAGCACCCCGTTTTCCCGGCTCGCGCTCGCCGCCCGCCAGGCCGCGACGAAGGGCGAGTCGCTGACGGAGAAGCAGCAGAAGGAGCAGATCGACCGGGGCAAGGGACGGATCCAGCTCGTGGTCACGATGCACGGCGGGCCCTCCCGAAGCTTCGCCCGGTTTTACCAGCCGGTCATCATGGTGAACGGCCGCGAGGTCAAGGCGACCTTTGTCCAAAACGAGCGCACGCCGCTGCCGCAGGAGGATGGCCGCCTCGCCGCGCGCAACGTGTACGTGTTCCCGCTCGAAGGGCTCCCGACGAACGGCGTCGTGACGCTGGTGGTGCGCGGGGCGCCTCCGGAGCAGAAGGAGGTCCTGCGGGCCAAGCTGGACCTCAGCAAGCTCCGCTGACACCGCTTCCCGCGGAAGGAGAACCGTCCCGATGGTCACGAAGCAGCGCTTCGCGCAGGGCATGACGTTCCAGCAGTACCTCGATCAGATGACCACCAACAAGGACAAGTTCCTGGAGGCGATGGCGGCGGTGCACGTCAAGCCGCCGGACCGGGCGGTCTTCGCGAGCCGCGGGGAACAGCTCAACGTCCTCGTCCTCACCGAGGACTGGTGCGGCGACGCGCTGACCAACTTTCCGGTGCTGGCTCGGATGGTCGAGGGGGCCCCGAACGTGGAGATGCGGGTCTTCCTCCGGGACCAGAGCCCGGATCTCATGGACCAGTACCTCAACCGGGGGCTCTACCGGTCGATCCCCGTCTTCGTGTTCTTCGACGAGGACATGAAGGAGGTCGCCCGGTTCGTCGAGCGCCCCCCCAAGATCACGGAGTACATGGAGCAGAAGCAGCTCGAGCTGCGTCGCCAGCTCCGCGCTCAGCACGGGGACGAGTGGCGGCAGGCGGCGGGCGAGGAGATCCGCGCGCTCCTCGGATGAACGTCGCGCACTTCCTCGAGGCGAGCGCCCGCCACCAGCCCGGGCAGGCGGCCCTCGTCTTCGGGGACCGCCGCTGGACGTACGCGGAGCTCGACCGCGAGGCGGGGCGGGTGGCCGCCGGCCTCGCTCGACTCGGGCTCCGGCCCGGGGAGCGCGTGTGCCTCCATCTCGCGAACCGGCCGGAGTTCGTGCTGGCGTACTACGCGTGCCAGAAGCTCGGCGTGACGCCGGTCGCGCTGAACGTCACCTACGTGCGCGACGAACTCGCGTACATCGTCCGAGACAGCGAGGCGGCCGCGATCCTGAGCGGCCCGCCGTTCGCCGCCCAGCTCCCGGAGCCCGGGGAGACTCCGTCGGTCCGGGCGCGCGTGGGCACGGGCGAGCCGGGGGCGGTCACGTTCGAGACACTGCCGGCCGACCCGCCGCTGCCGGCCGTCGACGTTGACCGCGAGGACGTGGCCGCGGTCCTCTACACCTCGGCCACGACCGGCCGGCCCAAGGGTGTGATGCTCACCCACGCCAACGTCGTGTCGAACACGTACGCGACGGTGCACCACCTCCGCATGACCCGGGAGGATCGCGGTCTCTGCGCCCTCCCGCTGTTCCACTGCTTCGGCCAGAACTTCATCATGAACGCCCTCGTGGTCGCCGGCGGGACGCTGGTCCTCCAGGAGCGGTTCGTGCCGGCCGATTTCCTGGCCACGATCGCCCGCCATCGCATCAGCATCCTCTACGCCGTGCCGACGATGTACATCGTCCTCTTGGCCGGTGGCCTGGTCGCGCACGACCTCTCGTCGCTTCGGCTCGCGTTCTCGGCCGCGGCCATGCTCCCCGGCGATGTCGAGCAGCGCTGGACCGCGGCCACCGGACTCCCGGTCTCTCAGGGCTACGGGCTCACCGAGTGCTCCCCGTTCGCCACCTACAACCACGAGCACGCCCATCGGCCGGGCTCGGTCGGCACGCCCATCGAGAACGTCGAGGTGCGGGTCGTCGACGAGCACGACCGCGAGGTGCCGGACGGCACGCTCGGAGAGATCGTGATCCGGGGGCCCAACGTTATGCGGGGCTACCTGGGAAAGCCCGAGGACACGGCTTCTGCGCTGCGCGGGGGCTGGCTCCACTCGGGCGACATCGGCTATCGGGACGGCGACGGGTATTTCTACGTCGTCGACCGCGTGAAGGACATGATCAACGTCGCGGGCTTCAAAGTCTTCCCGCGCGAGGTCGAGGAGGTGCTCTTCGGGCACCCCGCCGTGGCGGAGGTCGCGGTGCTCGGGCGGCCGGACCCCGTCAAAGGCGAGGTGGTCCGCGCCTGCGTGGTGCTGCGGCCCGAGCAGTCGACGACGGCCCAGGAGCTGATCGAGCGGTGCCGGGGCCGCGTGGCCGCGTACAAGGTCCCGGTGGTCGTGGAGTTCCTGCCGGCCCTGCCGAAGAGTCCCACGGGGAAGATCCTCAAGAAGAACCTGCGGTGACCAAACGTCGTGCGACCCTCTCGTGCCGCCGCCTCGGACGTGATATCTACTGTGATGGGCGCCAGTCGATGGCGCGGGAGGGGACGATGCGACAGTCGATCGTGGCGGTGGGCCTGATCGGGATCCTGGCAGGCGGAGTCGCGCTGGCCTCGCTGGTCGAGGCGCGCGTGGGCGGAGGCGGCTCGAGCGGGAGCCGCGGCTCGCGCTCCTACTCGGCCCCGCGTGTTCCCTCGTCGCCGGTCACCCCATCGACGCCGGCGTCCCCTCAGCCCGTCGCGCCCAGTGCCCCCGGCTCGCTCGCCCAAGCGCCCCGCCCCAGCCTGTTCGGAGGGTTCGGAGGCATGCTGGGCGGCTTCCTGCTAGGTGGGCTTCTGGGCTCCTTGCTCTTCGGAGGTCTGGGTGGCACGCAGGGAGGCCTCGGGTTGATGGACCTTCTGGTGATGGCGGGGCTCGCCGCGCTCGCGATCTCGTTCCTCCGGCGCCGGGCCCCCGAGCCGACCCCGGCAGCGGCGTACGGGCGCACGGAGTGGGCGCCTCCTGAGCCGAAACCCACCGCGGCCCCGCAGGTGGTCGAAGCCGCGGGGCGAAGCGGCGCCTCCGTGCCGGACGAAGACCTTGCGCGGGGCCTCGAGCACATCCGCGCGATGGACCCGGGCTTCGATCCCGCCCGTTTCCTCGCGACCGCGAAGGACCTCTTCCTGCGCCTCCAGATCGGGTGGTCCGGTGGCGATCTCGCCGCTGTGCGCGCGCACCTCACGGACGAGATGGCCGTCGCCCTGGAAGGGGACATGGCCCGCCTGCGCGAACGGGGCCGGCGGAACCGCGTCGAGCAGGTGACCGTCGATTCCATCGCCCTCACCGAAGCGTGGCAGGAGTATGGCCGGGACCTGGTGACGGTAGAGGTCCGGGCCGCCGGCGTCGACTGCGTCGTCGACGAGGCCACCGGTCAGGTCGTGGAAGGGGATGCCACGAAGCCCGCGCCGTTCGTCGAGTACTGGACGTTCGTCCGGCCGGTGGGTCCGAGACCGTGGAGGCTCGGCGCGATCCAGCAGCCCTCGGTCTGACACGGGGTGCATGTCCCTATCGGCCTCCCCCGGCGGGCGCGGCCGTGTTAGGCTTCGATACAGGCCATGGCGCAGGTGGGTGTCCTGCTCGTGGACCCGGATCAGGTCCTGGTGGGGGGAATCCGCCAGTCCCTCGAGGGGCACCCCTATGAGCTTAGGCTTGCCGGCTCGGCGGCCCACGCTCTGGAGGCGATCTCCGGGGGAGACGTCGAGGCCGTGCTGGTGAGCCTCGGGCGAGGGAATGGCACCGGGGCCCTCATTGCGGACATCTCCGGCCGGTGGCCGGACCTCCCGGTCGTGGCCGTCACCGAATCCGGGGGACGGGTCCAGGGGTTCCAGGCGCGAGCGGCCGGCGCGTGGGACTACCTCGAGGCCCCGGGGGACCTCGCCCCTGAGCGGCTCCTCACCGTGATCGCGAACGCGCTCGATCGTCGCCGCCTCCGGCGCGAACTCCGCGCCGCCCAGGCGGCGGCCCCCGAGACTCTGAACCTCGAGGCACGGGAGCGACAGGCGATACTCGCAGCGCTCGAGGCGACGCGGTGGAACAAGCAGGCCGCGGCGAGGCTCCTGGGTCTCCACCGGCCGACGCTCTACGCCAAGATGCGAAAGCACGGCATCCCGCAGGCTCGCCCGCACTGATCGGGTGACCTTCCGCCGGGCGCCTCGGGCGGATCCCGGCTCACCCTCCGTCACGCTCCGGTCGGGTTGCAGCGCCCCGGGCCGTGTGCCACAATGGCCCGGGTGTGAGCGGCCCCCGATGCGGGGCCGCGCGTGTTTCGGCCAATTCGTACACGTCAACGGGGGCGGTTTATGACGACTCCGACGACCAATAGCGGACTCGAAGATGTGGTGGTCTCGACGTCCGAGATCTGCTTCATCGACGGTGATCGGGGCCGCCTCCTCTATCGCGGGTACGACATCCACGACCTCGTCGCACACTCCTCGTTCGAGGAGACGGCGGCCCTGCTCTGGAACGGCGCGCTCCCCAAGCGCGCCGAGCTGGAAAGCCTGCGCAAGGCGCTGGCGACGCAGCGGCGGCTGCCCCCCAAGGTCCTGACGCTGCTCCGAGGCCTCCCGCGGAAGTCGGACTCGATGGACGTCCTGCGGACGGCGGTTTCGGCCCTTGGGATCTACGATCCCGACGCCGGCAACGACTCGCGGGAGGCCAACCTGCGGAAGGCCGTGCGCATCCAGGCGCAGGTGCCCACGCTGGTCGCGGCCTGGAGCCGGATCCGGAAGGGCAAGGCGCCGATCCCTCCTAACCCCCGCCTGTCGCTGGCCGGAAACCTCCTCTACATGCTATTCGGCCGGAAGCCTAGCCGCCTCGCCGAGAAGGCGATGGACACCGCGCTGATCCTCCACGCGGATCACGAGCTGAACGCCTCGACGTTCTCGGCGCGGGTCACGGTGGCGACCCTGTCCGACATGTACTCGGGCGTGGTGTCGGGGATCGGCACGCTCAAGGGCCCGCTCCACGGCGGGGCGAACGTCGGCGTCATGCGGATGCTGCTCGAGATCGGCGACGTGGACCGGGCGGAGACGTGGATCAAGAACGCGCTTGCCCAGAAGAAGCGGATCATGGGATTCGGGCACCGCGTCTACCACACGGAGGACCCGCGGGCGACCCACCTCCGGCGCCTGTCCGAGCAGCTCGGGCGGGAGGCCGGCGAGCTCAAGTGGTTCGAGATGTCTCGTATCGTCGAACGAGTGGTGAACGCCGAGAAGGGCTTGCACGCGAACGTCGACTTCTACTCGGCGTCGACCTACTACTCGATGGGCATCGACCCCGACCTGTACACACCGATCTTCGTGGTCTCGAGGGTCTCGGGGTGGACGGCTCACATCCTGGAGCAGCAGGCACACAACCGCCTGATCCGGCCACGTGCCGAGTACCAGGGCTCGCGCGAAGCGACCTACGTCCCCCTCGACCAGCGCTGACGGCGCGCGACGCCCCGGGATGCCCCGCGCCCGGTCCGCGCGCCTTCCCGCCGCTCCGCCCGTCGTACCGGATACGGCCGCCCGACGCCACCTCGTCGAATAGCGATGGCGCGGTTCACGAAGGGGCACGGGCTCGGCAACGACTACCTCGTCATGGAGGAGCGGGACGTCGACTTCCCCCTCGGGCCGGCGGCCATCCGCTGGATCTGTCACCGCAACTGGGGCGTGGGCTCGGACGGCATCCTTCTCCGAACGGGCTCGGGCGTCGCCGACGTGGGGCTCCGCATCTTCAACCCCGACGGGAGCGAGGCGGAGAAGTCCGGCAACGGCCTCCGGATCTTCGCGAAGTACCTCTGGGAGCGCGGCGGCCTCCGGAAGTCGCCGATGCGGATCGAGACGAAGGGCGGCGTCGTCGAGGCGGTGTGTCACGTCGACGGGGAGCGCGTGGACCAGGTGACGGTCGAAATGGGTCACGCCACCTTCCGGGCGCCGGAGATCCCCATGCACGGCCCCGACCGGGAGGTCGTCGCTGTCCCCCTCCAGGTGGGTGACCGCTTCCTCACCGTGACGTGCGTCTCCGTGGGGAACCCGCACTGCGTCGTCTTCACCGACAAGCTCGACGACGACGAGGTCCGGCAGCTCGGACCGCGGATCGAGGCGCACGTGTCCTTCCCCAACCGCACGAACGTCCAGTTCGCGCGCGTCCTGGCGCGGGACCGGGTGGAGATACGCATCTGGGAGCGCGGGGCGGGCTTCACGCTGGCATCGGGCTCGTCCTCCTGTGCCGTCGCGGCGGCGGCGGTCCGCAACGGCCTCGCCAGCGGGCGCATCACCATCCAGAGCCCCGGCGGCGAGCTGCTCGTGGAGGTCCGGGAGGACTGGTCCATGCGCCTCCGGGGGCCGGTCGCCGAGGCGTGCGAGGGGGCGCTCGCCCCCGAGCTCGTGCGCGCGCTCCGTGCCGGCGCGCCGCTGCCCTTCGAGTGAGGTGTCAATGTCCGGCCTGATCCCGAAGTCGGCGTTCATCGGCATCGATGACGTCGCCCACCTGGCGGCGGGCGGGGAGGCCCCGGTCCTCCACGCCAACCTCGAGGCCGCCACTCGCTTCCTCCTCGACAAGGGCGACGGCATGCCCGGGCGCGAGCGCTTCTTCGCGACGGCGGACCGGACCAGAGCCGCGCTCGCGGCCCGGCTGGGGGGCCGGCCCGAGGACGTCGCGTTCCTGGGCAGCGCGTCCGAGGGCCTCCACGTGGCGTCCGAGGGCATCGAGTGGCGTCCCGGTGACAACGTTGTGGTGGGTCAGAGCGAGTACCCCTCGGTCCTCCTGGCGTGGCAGCGGCTCCGTCCGCGCGGCGTGGATGTGCGCGCGGTCGGTCGCGAGGTGGTGGTGACCCACGACGAGATCGCCGCGGCCGTCGACCGGCGCACGCGCGCCATCGCCGTGAGCCACGTTGGTTATCTCACAGGCGCCCGCCACGATCTCGGCCGCCTCCGCGGCCTCGCCGGCCGGGTCGGGGCGCGCCTGGTCGTCGACGCCTCGCACGCCCTCGGCGTCGTCCCCGTGGACGGGACGCTGTGCGACGTGGTCGTCGCCTGCTGCTACAAGTGGCTGCTGGCCGTCCACGGCGTCAGCGTCTTCTACGTGAACAGCCGGCGCTGGCCCGGCCTCGCGGCACCGTGGGTCGGCTGGCACTCCACGCACCACGAGGACGACTGGCGGCGTCGCACGGAGTACCGCATGCGGGAGGACGGCTCGCGCTTCGAGGCGGGCAACCCCCCGTTCCTGCCCGTCTACCTCCTGGACAGCGCCCTGCGGACCCTGGACGGCCTGGACCCGCGAGCGGTCGAGGGGTACGTCCTCGCGCTGGGCGGGACGCTCCGGGCCGGACTGGTGAAGCTCGGCCTCGCGGTCCTCACGCCCGAGGCGCCCGAGGAGCGCGCGGGCAACATCGTGTTCGCGACCGACCGCTGGGTGGACGTCGAGCGCGCCCTCCGGGAAGCCGGCGTGCTCGTCTGGGCCGGCGATGGGCGAGTGCGCCTGTCGGTGCATGCGTACAACGACGAAGCCGACGTCGCGCGCGCTCTCTCGGCGCTCGGCGATCTGACGGCGCGCGGCGCCGTCTGACCGAATGCCGGCCGGCGGGACGGCGGTGCCCGGCACCGCGCCGGTCCGCGAGGCGCACCGCGTCGACGTTCACACGCTCGAGACGTACCTCGCCGCTCGGCTGCCGGGCTTCGCCGGTCCGCTCGAGGTCCGACAGTTTCTCGGCGGGCAGTCGAACCCGACCTACCACCTCCGCGCGGCGAGCGGGGACTACGTGCTCCGGCGGAAGCCCCCCGGGAAGCTCCTCCCATCCGCCCACGCCGTCGAGCGCGAGTTCCGCGTGATCGCCGCCCTCCGGGGGAGTGAGGTGCCCGTCCCCGAGGCGCTCGTCCTCTGCGAGGATCCCGGCGTCGTGGGCACCGCCTTCTACGTGATGCGCTACGTGGCCGGCCGGGTCCTGCCCCAGCTGAACCTCCCGGGGTTCGCGCCGGGGGAGCGACGGGCGCTTTGGGACGACGCCATCGGAGTCCTGGCGCGTCTCCATCAGGTGGACTGGCGGGTCGCAGGTCTGGCTGACTTCGGCAAGCCCGGCAACTACTACGCCCGGCAGATCCACCGCTGGGTGGGGCAGTACCGCGCCTCCGAGACCGAGACCATCCCGGCGATGGAGCACCTCATCGAGTGGCTGCCTGCCCACGTGCCGTCCGATGACACGACGACGCTCGTCCACGGGGACTTCCGGATCGGGAACACGATCGTCCACGCGACGGAGCCCCGCATCCTGGCGGTGCTGGACTGGGAGCTCTCGACCCTCGGCCATCCGCTCGGCGACCTCGGGTATCTCTGCACCGCGTTCAGGCTGTCGGCGGGGATCGACGGCCTCCGCGGCCTCGACCTCGCGGGTCTCGGCATCCCCTCGGAGGCCGAGGTCGTGGCGCGCTACTGTCGCCTGACGGGCCGCGACGGGATTCCCGGCTGGGAGTTCTACGTCGCCTTCGCCCTCTTCCGGCTGGCCGCCATCTGCCAGGGCATCATGGGGCGGGTGCGCGACGGGACGGCAAGCGACCCCGACGCACGCCGGCGCGGGGAGCGGGCGCGGCCCCTGGCCGAGGCGGCCTGGGCGGTGGTGGACCCGGCGGCGTGACCGCTTCTGGCCGGAGCCTTGACAGAGCTTGGGGTCGTGGGTCTAATTAACCAAACGGTTGGTTAACATGAATCCATCGGCCTCCCGTGACGTGGTCCGCCGGCGCCTCGTGCGACGCCCCGCCCGGCGACGAGACGCCGCCGGCACCCGCGAGGCGCTCCTGGCCGCGGGCACCGAACTCTTCGCCGAGCGCGGCTACGACGGCGTGCCCCTGTGGGCCATCGCCCAGAAGGCCGGCGTGAACAAGGCCATGGTCAATTACCACTTCGGCGGCAAGCGAAAGCTCTACCTGGCCATCGTCACCGGCACCTTCGGGGACATCGTGGCGGCCGTCGAAGGCCTGGCCGACTCAACAACCGTGCCGGCTCCGGATCTGCTCCGCAAACTCATCGGCGCCGTGGGTGATATGGCGTCGCGACGGCATCCGCACTTCTGCACGATGATGCTGCGGGAGGTCCTGGCCGGCGGCAAGCACCTCGGGGCCGGGGCGGTGGAGATGCCCGCGCGGCTGCTGGCTGCCGTGCAGCGCATCGTGGCCCGGGGTGTGCGCGAGGGATCACTCCGGCCCGTGGATCCGGTGCTCACCCACCTAAGCCTCGTCGGGAGCCTCGTGTTCTTCTTCGCGACCGCCCGCTTTCGCGAGCGCGTCCTGGCCGATCGACGCCTCGGGATCACCCCGCCGGATGCGGACGCCTACGTGAGACACATCCAGGACCTGATCGCCCACGGGCTGGCTGCCGACGGTGCGCCGCCGCGGCGTCACGCATGAGCACGCGTCGGCGCTTCCTCGTCCTCATCGGTCTGCTCGTTGTGGTCGGGCTTGCCGGCTTCACGGCCTGGCGTCTCGTCCTCGCGCCCCCGGACCTGCCGCCCGGGGTGATCGCCGTGAGCGGGCGGATCGAGGGTGACGACGCCGCCGTGGCGGCCAAGACCACTGGCCGGATCCGGCACATTGCGGTGCGGGAAGGGGATCGGATCGAAGCGGGCCAGGTCATCGCGATGCTTGACGACGAGCAGGTCCGGGCTCGTGAGCAGCAGGCGGCCGCCGCCGTGCGGCAGGCCGAAGCCCGGGTGCGCCTGGCCCAGCATCAGATCACCGTGCTCAACGAGCAGCTCCGGCAGAGCCAATTCAGCGTGGACCAGGCCCGGGTGGATGCCCAGGGGCGGGTCCACGAGGCCGAGGCGCGCCTGGCCGCCGCCGAGGCCCAGCTGGCTCAGGCGGAGGCGGCTCACGCGCAGGCCAAGTGGGACCGGGATGCGTTTCGCCGCCTCTTCGAGCGCGACCTGGTCGCCGAGCAGGAGGCCCGACGGGCCGAGAGCAACGAGCAGGCTCAGGCGGCGGTGGTCGCGGCCGCCAGGCGCCTGGTCGAGGCCGCCCGGGGTTCACTCACGGCCGCACAGGCGAATCTCGTCAATCCGGCGATCCGCGCCTCGCAGGTGGCCGCTGTTCAGGGACAGATTCTCCAGGCCGAAGCGGACGTCGCCGCCGCCCAGGCGGACGCCGAGCGGGCGCGGGCCCAACTCGACGAGGCGCGGGCCAACCGCCAGGACCTCCAGGTCATCGCGCCCTTCGCCGGCACGGTGGCGACCCGCACGGCGGAGCCGGGTGAGGTCGTGGTGGCCGGTACACCGGTCATCACGCTCGTGAATCTGGCCGAGGTCTATCTGAGGGCCTTCGTCCCCGAGGGCCAGATTGGGCGTGTCCGCGTGGGCCAGCCGGCCCGGGTGTACATCGACTCAGCCCCGACGAAGCCCATCGAGGCCCTGGTGTCCCGGGTCGATCCCGAGGCCTCGTTCACGCCCGAGAACACCTACTTCCGGGAGGACCGGGTGAAGCAGGTCGTCGGCGTGAAGCTCCAGCTGCGGGGCGCCGTCGGCTTCGCCAAGCCAGGCATGCCAGCCGACGGCGAGATCCTGGTGGACGGCGACGACTGGCCTGCCCGTCAGGCACGCCGATGAGTGCACGGGAGGGAGCCATCCGGATCCGCGGGCTGACCAAGCGCTACGGAGCGCTGGAGGCAGTGCGCGGTATCGACCTCGACGTGAGGGCGGGCGAGATCTTCGGGCTCATCGGGCCCGACGGTGCGGGGAAGACCTCGACCTTCCAGATCCTGGGCGGCATCATGGACGCGACGGCCGGCACCGCCGAGCTGCTGGGGCAGCCGGCCCGGAACGCCCGGCCCTTCGTCGGCTACCTCACCCAGGCCTTCAGCCTCTACCAGGACCTGAGCGTCGCCGAGAACCTCCGCTACGTGGGCGAGCTCCGCCGGGTGCCCCGTCCGGAGATCGAGCAGCGCGGGCGGCACTACCTGACCATGTTCGGCATGGAGCGCTTCACCGGCCGGCTGGCAGGCCGCCTTAGCGGTGGGATGAAGCAGAAGCTGGCGCTGGCCTGCGCGCTCGTGGCCGAGCCGCGCATCCTGCTCCTGGACGAGCCCACCACCGGCGTCGACCCCGTCTCCCGCCGCGAGTTCTGGGATGCGCTGGCCCAGCTCTCGAGCCAGGGCATCACCATTCTCCTGGCCACGCCGTACCTCGACGAAGCGGAGCGGTGCCATCGGGTCGCCCTCATGTACGAGGGGCGCATCCACCGGACGGGTACCCCGGTCGAGCTGCGCGAGAGTCTCGGTCTCCAACGCCTGGAGGTGCGCATGCCCGAGCTCCGCCGGGCCGAGGCTGTCCTGGCCAGGCGCGAGGGGATCGTCGACGTCCAGCGCTTCGGCGATCGACTGGACGTGATGGTGCGCGACCTGCGTGAGGGGGACCGTGCGGTCCGCGAGGCGCTGGGCACTGCCGGCCTGGCTGCCGCCGAGGTACGGTCGGCCAGGCCCACGCTCGAGAACACCTTCGTGGCGATTCTGCGCAGTCTGGGCGACGAGCCCCGGGTGGTCGAGCTTCCCGGGGGCCGCCAGGAGGGCGGGTCCCCCACCGTGGCCATCGGCGCCCGCGGCCTCCGTAAGACGTTCGGCACCTTCGAGGCCGTCCGGGGCATCGATCTCGAGGTGCGCTACGGCGAGGTCTATGGCCTGCTCGGGGCCAACGGCGCCGGCAAGACGACGACCATCAAAATGCTCTGCGGCCTCCTCCCGCCAAGCGCCGGGGAGGTCGAGCTGGCGGGCGAGCGAGGCCAGCTGCGCTCCGAGGGTGTACGGCAGCAGGTGGGCTACATGTCACAGAAGTTCTCGCTGTACGACGACCTCACGATCGAGGAGAACCTCGACTTCTTCGCCGGGGTCTACCAGGTGCCGCGCGAGCGCCGCGAGGCCCGCAAGCGCTGGGTGCTCGACTTCGCAGGCCTGACCGGCCGCGGTGGCCAGCTCACCGGCCTCCTGCCCGGCGGGTGGAAGCAGCGGGTGGCCTTTGGGGCGGCCATCATGCACGAGCCCCGCGTGCTCTTCCTCGACGAGCCCACTTCGGGGGTTGATCCCATCGCCCGGCGGACGTTCTGGACCATGATCAACCGGCTCGCCGACCGGGGCACGGCGATTCTGGTCACCACGCACTACCTGGAGGAGGCTGAGCAGTGCAATCGACTCGGCTTCATGGTCGCCGGCGAGCTCGTAGCCGAGGGCACGCCCAGCGGTGTGAAGGCCGCTCAGGGTGGCCGCGTGCTCGAGATCCGCGTTGACCAGCCACAGCGGGCCGTCACGCTGCTGAAGGCCGAGATCGAGGCGTGGCGGGTGTCACTCTTTGGCGACCGGCTACACGTCATCGTCGAGGGTGATGCTCGGGCGGCGGCCCGCCAGCTCGGGACCCGCCTGGCTCGCGAGGGCATCCGGCTCCTGGAGGCTACGGAGCAGGACTATTCGCTGGAGGACGTCTTCCTTGTCATCTCGGAGCGGAACGCCCGGGCCGACGCGACGCGGGCCGCCGCCTGACCGCTAGGCACGCGGGTCCGGCCATGCGACGGATCATCGCCCAGGCCCGGAAGGAGCTCACGCAGATCCTCCGCGACCGGCTGGCGTTGGCTCTGGCATTGGCGCTTCCTGCCGCGCTCATCGCCTTGCTGGGCACGTCGATCTCGCTCACGGTGACCGACATCCCCATCGTCATCCAGGACCTCGACCAGACGCCACTGTCCCGGCAATACGCGGACGCCTTCCGGAGCTCGCTCACCTTTCGCGTCATCACGTTGCCCCTCGCCACCGCGCCGGAGACGATGCTGGCCGGGGGACGGGCACGGGCAGCCTTGATCATCCCTGAGTACTTCGGGCGCGAGATCCGCCGCGGCCGGCTGGCGGAAGCGCAGCTGCTGGTGGACGCCACCGACGGCAACACGGCCCTGCTGGTCAGGGGCGGCGCCAGCCTGGTCACCCGGGCCTTCGCCCGACAGCTCGGTCTGGCCGGGTCTGGCCTCGCCGTGCAGACCGCGACCCGCCTGTGGTTCAATCCCGGCCGGGAGCCGAAGAAGTTCTACGGGCCCGGCATGCTCGTTCTGGCCCTGTCCATCTTTCCTACCGTGTTGGCCGCTCTGGCCATGTCCCGCGAAGGCGAGCAGCGGACCATCCTCCAGGTGTACGTGTCCAGCATTCCGGCTCACGAGTTCCTGCTCGGCAAGATCCTCGCGGGCGTGACGATCGGCCTCGCCCAGTGGATTCTGGCGCTGGGCCTCATGCTGACCCTCTTCGGGCTGCGCTTCGCCGGCGATCCCACCCCGCTGGTGGTCGCCAGCGCGCTCTTCCTGTTCTGCGTGGTGAGCTTCGGATCCCTCGTCGGCGCCAGCATCCCCAACCAGGCGGCGGCCGTCCAGGGCGTGGCCCTGGGGGGGTTCCTGCTCGCCTTCCTGCTCTCCGGCCTCATCTTTCCGATCGAGAACATTCCCGCTGGCCTCCGCTGGATCTCCAATCTGGTCCAGGCCCGCTACTTCATCGTCGTGGTGCGGGACGCATTCCTCCAGGGGGGCGGCTGGCCGGCCGTCTGGTGGGCCGTGCTCGCCATTGGCGGCATCGGGCTCCTGTACTACGGGCTCGCCTGGGGGACGATGCGTCGCATGCAGGTCAAGGCGTGACGCTCCAGGTCCGCAATCTCCTGGCAGGGCGCTTCTGGGCGCTGGCCCTGAAGGAACTGCGTCAGATCCGGCGCGACCGGCGGCTCACGATATCGCTGATTGTGCCGCCCACCCTCCAAATCCTCCTGTTCGGCTTCGCGCTGGACTCGGAGGTCCGGGGACTACGGCTGGGTATCGTGGACGAGAGTCGCAGCGGGGAGAGCCGCGAGTTGATCTCGGCGCTTACCGAGAATCGCACATTCAAGCTGGCCGGCTCGTACTCCACCGCGGGCGCTCTGGGGGACGCCCTGGGGGCCGGCCGCCTGGACGTCGGCGTGGTCGTCCCGTATGACTTCGCCCGCCTCCGTGCGCGCGAGCGCCCGGCTACTGTGCAGGTTCTTCTCAACGCCGCCAACGCCAACACGGCCCAGATTGCCCAGGGCTACGTGGAGGGCGCCGTGGCCCGACTCAACCGCGAGTCACCGGCGGCGACCCGAGCGGCATCGGTGGAGATCCGGACCGCCTTCCTCTACAATCCGGGCCTGGTGAACGCCTGGTTCATCGTGACCGGCGTGTTCGGCACCCTGATCATCCTGAACGGCTCGCTAGTGTCCGCCGCCACCATGATCCGTGAGAAGGAGCGGGGCACCGTCGAGCAGCTCCTGATGACGCCGGCAAGCGCCCTCCAGGTGGTGACGGCGAAGATCGTGCCGCTGTTCGTCCTCCTCATGGGGATGGTCGGCCTCGTGCTGCTCGTGGCCCGGGCGGTCTTCCATGTCCCATTCCGCGGCAGCCTCCTGCTTCTGCTTGCCGCCGGTGCCTGCTGCGTACTGACCGGGATCGGCCTCGGGACGTTCATCTCCACCTTCGCCCGATCGGCCAACCAGACCCAGCTGATCAGCTTCTTCGTGAATCCGCCCCTCGCCATTCTCTCCGGAGCGCTGACTCCCATCGAAGCGATGCCGAAGTGGGTCCAGCCCTGGACCTTGCTCAACCCCATCGCGCACTTCGCCACGATCGCGCGGAGCGTGCTCGTGAAGGGCTCCGGGCTGGAGGTCGTCTACCCCCACCTGCTGGCCCTGGCCGGGCTGGCCGGCCTGCTGGTCGGTGTCAGCGCCTGGCGTTTCCGACGACAGCTGTCCTAGCGGGGCGGAGGGTCGCACCCCGTCCAGTCGGGTCTCCGCGCATCACAACGCGAGCGGGCGGGAGGAGCCGGACCCGGACTCCACGTGACGGCCGGGCGCGGGACGACGCTCTCGGGCCGCGCGGCCGCCGGGCGTGTAACTGGAGCACTCCGGAGGCCTCGGCGGGCCACCCAGGGGTCCGCCTCCGGGTCCCCGCCGCTCAGGCGTGCTTCCGGAGCTCGAGCCGCCCGATCTGGCGGCGGTGAACCTCGTCGGGCCCATCCGCGAAGCGGAGCGTCCGGGAGTGCGCCCACCAGTAGGCGAGGGGGAACGCCTGGCTCACGCCGCCCCCGCCGTGGAGCTGGATCGCCCGGTCCAGGACGCGCAGTGTCGTGTTGGGCACGGCGACCTTGATGGCGGCGATGGCCTGCTTGGCGGCCTTGTTGCCGACGGTGTCCATCATCCACGCCGCGTGGAGCACCAGCAGGCGGGCCTGGTCGATCTCGATCCGGGACTGCGCGATGCGCTCGAGGCTGATGTCGTTGTCGGCGAGGCGCTTGCCGAAGGCCACGCGCTCCTGGGCGCGACGGCACATGAGCTCGATCGCCCGCTCGGCGACGCCGATCTGCCGCATGCAGTGATGGATCCGCCCCGGCCCGAGCCGTCCCTGCGCGATCTCGAAGCCGCGCCCCTCACCGAGGAGCAGGTTGGCCGCCGGAACCCGCACGTTCTCGAAGACGACCTCGCCATGGCCGTGAGGGGCGTCGTCGTAGCCGTAGACGGTGAGCATGCGGACGACGCGGACGCCGGACGCGTCCCGGGGCACGAGGATCATCGACTGCTGCTTGTAGCGGTCAGGGTTCCCGGGGTCCGTCTTACCCATGAAGATGATGAGCTTGCAGCGCGGGTCGCCGATCCCCGAGGTCCACCACTTGCGGCCGTTGATGACGTACTCCTCCCCATCGCGGACGATGCTCGCCTCGATGTTGGTGGCGTCCGACGACGCGACGGCGGGCTCGGTCATCGCGAAGGCCGAGCGAATCCTCCCGTCCAGGAGCGGCGCGAGCCACTCGCGCTTCTGCGCGGCGGTGCCGTAGCGAACGAGCACTTCCATGTTCCCGGTGTCCGGCGCCGAGCAGTTGAACACCTCCGGCGCGATCGGAGAGCGCCCCATGACCTCGCAGAGGGGCGCGTACTCGAGATTCGACAGGCCGGACCCGTGCTCGCTCTCCGGCAGGAAGAGGTTCCAGAGGCCGCGCTCGCGCGCCTTCGCCTTCAGCTCCTCCATGATCGGCGGCACCTGCCAGCGCGTCGCGCCTGCGTCGAGCTGATCGACGAACGTCTGTTCGCTCGGGTAGACGTGGCGGGCCATGAAGTCCGTCAGCTGATCCAGGTACTCTCGCGTGCGCTTCGAGTACTCGAAGTCCACCGCGCCGCCTCTCTCGGCAGCCCCACGAGGCCGCCTGGTCCGAGTCCGTCCTACTGAACCACCCCCCGGCGGTTTCCGCAAGCCGACGAGGAGGCCCTCGGGCGGCGCGCCCAGCGCGCCCAGCATGAGCCGCCCGGGCCCCGGTAGTTTGGCGGGCTCCACGTTTTGTCGTACCATCGGGCGATGCACGGTGGCGGCGGTTTGGGCTTCGATCCCGCGTCCCGAGAGGCGGCTCCAGCATGCCCGCTCCGCTGATCGATCTGCTCCGGGGAGGCGTCCCGGCGCTCTTGGCGCTCGTGGTCGCGATCGCCGTCATCCGGATCGTCTGTCGGCGCCCCATGCTCCGCCGCCTGTCGTTCGCGCTTTCCCTCATCGCCCTGACCGGGAGCGTGGCCCTCTTCCGGGCACTGGCTCCGACCGAGTCCCCGCTCCTGGACCCGTACCTTCGCTTCCTCGTGCTGTTCTCCCTCGCCTACGGAGCCTTCAAGGTCGTGGAGGTCCTGGTCGTCGATCTCCTTCCCGGACGGCGGGGGCCGCGGCAGGCTCCGGCCATTCTCCGCGACGTCGTGGCGGCGGTGGTGGGTGGCCTCATCCTGGTGGTGCTCCTCCGGGCGAGCTTCGGCGTCGACGTCGCCGCGCTCGTCGCCACCTCGGCGGCCCTGTCGATCGTCCTCGGTCTCGCGCTTCAGGAGACCTTGTCGAATCTCTTCGCCGGCCTGGCGCTCATGCTCGAGCGTCCGTTCGAGCCCGGCGACTGGATCCAGATGGGTGATCTGATCGGCCAGGTCCAGGAGGTGAGCTGGCGCGCGGTGCGCCTCAAGCTCATCCGACAAGAGGACTATCTGATCGTGCCGAACAGCGTGGTGGCCAAGTCTCAGATCGTCAACATGAGCCAGCCGCTGCCGACTCACGGCCACGTGATCGAGGTCGGCGCCCCCTACGGGGAGGCCCCCGGCCGCGTGCGGCAGGTGCTGATCGAGGCGGCACTCGATGTGACTGGCGTCCTCCACGAGCCGGCGCCTCGGGCTCGGGTCGTGCGCTTCGATCCGTCCGCCATCGTGTACCAGCTCGTGTATTTTCTGGACGACTACGCACGGATCTACGATCTCCAGGGCGAGGTCCTGGCTCGTGTCTGGTACTCGTTCCAGCGCCACGGCATCAAGCTGCCGTTCCCGGCCTCGGACGTCTTTTTTCGCGACGCGGTCCGGGTGGCCGAGGACGCGCGCGCGGGCGAGGAGCGCCGGATCGCTGCCCTGTTGGCCGGGGTCGAGTTCCTGGAAGCGCTCACGTCCGACCAGCTCCAACGGCTGGCGACCGAGGCCCAGATCCTGCCGTACCCGGTCGAGGGAACGGTCGTGCGCCAGGGTGACGAGGGAGACAGTTTGTTCCTGGTGGCCGAGGGCCGCGTCGACGTTTCGGCGCACGCCCCGGGTGGGGGTCCCGAGCGGTGCTTGGCCACGCTGGGACCCGGTGACTACTTCGGCGAGATGTCGCTGCTTACGGGGGCCCCGCGCTCGGCGACGATCCGCGCCGTGGAGGAGACCCGCCTTGTGATTCTCCGCAAGGATGCCCTGCGGCCGCTCCTGGCCGCCGACCCGACGGTTCTCGAGCGTCTGTCCAAAACGCTCGCGCGCCGGCAGGCCGAGCGGGAGGACGCGATCCATCGTGCGGCGACGTCCGAATACGAGGGACCCGGGGAGGACCGGGCCAGCCAGTTGCTCGGGCTGATGCGGCGGTTCTTCGGGCTCATGGGCGGCGACTTGACGGCGCGCGGCTGACCGCGGCCGGAGGAGACCGGATGGCGGTCGAGCAGAAGACGGACGAGAAGGAGCCGCTGGGCTTACGGCTGTCGCTGAGGCTCAAGCTCACCCTCCTGATCACGACGCTCCTCGTGCTGACGGTGCTGTTCGTGAGCGTCTTCCTGGTGCGGCAGGAGCAGGAGAGCCTCACGAACGAGATGACGAAGCGGGGCCGCACGATCGCGAGGGACCTCGCGAACGCGTCGAAGAACCCGATCCTGTCCAACGACGACCTGACGCTCTCTCTGCTGGTGCAGGATGCGATGAAGGACCCCGACGTCGTCTACGTGATCTTCGCGGACGCCGACGGCAAGGTGGTGGGGCACCCGGACCTCTCGCAGATCGGCCAGCGAGTTGCCCGATCGAGCGGCTTGCCGATGGCCGTGGGCGAGACACAGGTCACACCCTACGTGGATCCGAAGCACGGCAAGGTGATCGACTTCGCGGTCCCGCTCGTCTTCAGCAAGGTGTCGGTCGGCTCGCTGTACTTGGGCTTCAGCCGGAAGCCGATCGACCAGGCGGTCGCTACCGCGCGGAACTCGACGATCGTCATCAGCGCGGCCATGATCGTCGTGGGGATCCTCGGGGCGCTCGGACTGGCCACCGTCCTGTCGGGGCCCGTAATGCGCCTGGTGGAAGGCACGCGCGCCGTCGCGGCGGGGAACTTCCAGATCCACCTGCCGGTCACGTCCCGGGACGAGATCGGCGCGCTGACCGAGTCGTTCAACCAGATGGCGAAGAACCTCCGTGAGAAGGAGATGATCAAGCGGGCGTTCACGCGCTACGTCGCCCGCCAGGTGGTCGACGAGATCCTGAAGGACCCGGAGAAGCTCGCTCTGAAGGAAGAGCGCCGGGACGTCACCGTCCTGTTCTGCGACATGAGAGGGTTCACGTCCCTGGCCGAGCGCCTTTCGCCCGAGGACGTCGTCGGCGTGCTGAACGACTTCTACACGCTGATGGTCGACACCACCGCGAAGAACGACGGAATCGTGGACAAGTTCCTCGGGGACGGGGTCATGGCCATCTTCGGCGCTCCGATCGTCCACGAGGACCACCCTCTCCGTGCGGTGAAGACGGCGATCGCGATGCAGACCGGGGTGGCGGAGCTCTCGCGGAAGCGGGCTCGGGACGGCAAGGATCCGATCGCGGTCGGCATCGGCGTGAGCGCCGGCGAGGCCGTCGCGGGGACGGTGGGGACAGAGGACCGGATGGAGTACACGGTCATCGGCGACAGCGTCAACCTGGCGGCGCGACTCGAGTCCAACGCGAAGCCCGGACAGATCCTGATCAGCCAGCGCACGTACCAGAGACTGGACGGCGTGGTGAACGTACGCACGCTGGGCGTCATCCGGATGAAGGGCAAGGAGGAGCAGGTCGAGGTCTACGAGGTTCTCGGCCTGACGCAGGGAGTTTGAGGTTAGGGAAGGATGCGACGGCGCGAGACTGTGCGTCCGAGGCGTCGCGGTAAGTCGCGGTAAGTGATGAAGGAGACGTTGATGGCAGGGACCGGATTGAAACGACTGCTCGTGCTCGGTGCAGCCGTGGGCGTGCTGACGGCCTGCGCGGCGGCCCCCCCCGCGTCCACCGGGGCTCCGACCCCACCACCCCAGACCGCGCCGGCCAGCGGGCCCACGGCGGCCCGGCCCGCGCCGGTCCCGGGTCGCCCGACGCCGTCTTCCCCCGTCGAGCCTCTCCCGGAGGCCTTCGAGTCCGACGACTTCGTGGTCGTGCTCGCAAAGGCTGACGACACGGCGGAGAGCCTTGCCCGACGATACCTCGGAGACGCGGCGAAGGCGTGGATGGTCGAGGACTACAACGGGACCGCGGCCTTCACGCAGGGTCGCGAGGTCGTGATCCCGAAGCGACCGTGGAACCCTTCGGGTGTAGAGTCGCGAGGGTACCAGCTGGTGCCGATTCTGTGCTATCACAACCTGGGGCCCCAGACTCGTGGCCGGCTCCTCATGTCCGTGAGCGCGTTCGAGGAGCAGATGCGGTACCTCAAGCGCGAGGGCTATCACGTCATCACCCTCAAGCAGTTCCTCGACTTCGCAGCGCTCCGGCAACAGCTCCCACGCAAGACGGTCGTTCTCACGTTCGACGACGGCTGGAGATCCTTCAAGGAGTTCGCGTACCCGATTCTCAAGGAACTCGGGTACCCGGCCACGATGTTCATCTACACGGACTTCATCGGTGCCCGGATCGCCCTCACGTGGGCGGAGCTCAAGGAGCTTGCGCAGGAGGGCTTCGACATCCAGGCTCACTCCAAGACGCACGAGGACATGCGCCGCAAGCCGGCGGAGTCGGACGAGGACTACAACCGGCGTCTGCATGTCGAGCTCGTGCAGCCCCTCGCGCTCTTCCAGCAGCGCGTGGGGGTGCCGCCGAGGATCCTCGCATATCCTTACGGCTCCCACGACGACGGCGTGGTCAAGCGCGTCCGCGAGGCGGGGTACATCGCCGCCCTCGACGTGCGCCGCCAGGGGAACCCCTCGTTCACGCCGCCGCTGACGATCCATCGGGCCCAGATCTATTCCGAGATGAACCTCGAGGACTTCGTCCGCAACCTGACCGTGTTCAGCGAGGAGGCGATCCGGTGATCCCCGGTCGTCGCGGTCGATCGTTCCTCGTCGGGATTCTCGCCCTCCTGCTGGGCGCCTGTGCCGCCGCCACCCCTCCACCGGCCGCGCCGCCCGGCGCCCCGCCCCCAGGGGCCGCGCCGCCCGGCGCCCCGGCCCCCCCGGTGGCCGCGCCGGCTCCGGCGCCCTTGTCGCCTCGCCAGCAGCTCGCGGCGGGGCACCGGGACCGGGCGCGCCGGCTTGAGGGCAGCGGGGATCTCCGGCAGGCTCTCGACGAGTGGAAGATCGCGCTGACGATCGATCCCGGCGATCAGGCCGCGCGGGAGGGGCGCCGGCAGCTCGAGGCGCGCCTCGAGCGGTCGGTCGGCGAGCGACTCGGTCAGGGGCGCGAGGCGCTCGGCAAGGGCGACCACCTGGAGGCGAGACGGCACTTCCTCGCCGTGCTCGCGATGGACCCTGCGAATCAGGCCGCCTTCTCGGCGCTCCAGAATGACGTCAAGGAGATCCGCTTCGTGCCGCACACGGTCAAGGCCGGGGAGACGCTGGCCACGATCGCCGAGCGCTACTATGGCGACCGCGCGCGGTCGGAGGTGATCTGGGAGACGAACCAGCTACCGCCCAACCCGCGGCTCAGCGCGGGCCTGGTCCTCAAGATTCCGGAGATCCCCGGCGTTCCCTTCGTCCTGCCGGAGCTTCGGCCGAAGCCGCCGGAGCCCGTGGCCCGCCCCGACACACCCGCGCCCGACTCGGGCCGGTCGACCGAGGTCGTCGAGATCAACCCGCTCCTCGTGGGGGCACGGGAGTCGCTCGAGAAGGGAGAGTACCAGGTGGCGCTCGCCGACGTGGACCGCGTCCTCGCCGGCAACGCCCAGAACCCTGACGCGACAGAGCTGAAGAAGGCTGTCCTGTACGGGCTCGGAAAGAGCCAGCTCGGCCAGCGGAAGTACGACGAGTCCGTCCGGACGCTCGTCCAGCTGGCGCGACTCGCGCCCACCTACCAGGACTCTCCGGCGCTCCTCAAGCAAGCGCGCGAGCGCGCGGCCCAGCAGCACTACGCGCAGGGGCTCCAGCTCTACCGCGAGGAGAAGCTCGAGGACGCCATCACCCAGTGGAAGGCGGTGCTCGAGTACGAGCCCGAGCACGCCAACGCGAAGAAGAATATCGACCAGGCCGAGCGGTTGCTGAAGAGCCTACAGCAGCGCCAGCAGCCGAAGAAGCAGTAGCCTAGGCGGTCGTCTCGACGCCGAGAATCGCCAGGAAGTGCTTCACGATCTCCGGGTCGAGCTGGGAGCCCGCGCTCTCCTGTAGCCGGCGCGTGGCCTCGTCGGCGGAGAGCGCCCTCCGGTAGGGGCGGTGGTGTGTCATCGCCTCGTAGGTCTCGGCGACCAGGATGATCCGCGAGAACAGGGGGATCTCCTCGCCCCGGAGGCCGTCGGGATAGCCGCTGCCATCGAACCGCTCGTGGTGGTGACGGACGGACCGGGCGATCTCGGCCAGGGATGGCTGGACCTCGAAGATCTCGGCCCCGCGCACCGGGTGGACGCGCACCTCCTCCATCTCGTCCTCGGCGAGCACCGACGGCTTTTGAAGGATGTACTCGGGCGTCGACAGGTATCCCACGTCATGGAAGGCCGCCGCCACGAAGAGCATGAGGCGATCGCGGGCAGGGAGCCTAAGGGCATCGGCGATCTTGTCGCAGTACGCGGCCACCCGGGACGAGTGCCCTGCCATGTAAGGGTCGCCGGCGTGGGTCGCGTCAGCCACGGCTCGCACGACGTGGAACAGGAGCTGCTCGCTCTCGCGATCCAGATCCCCGAGCTGCGCCACTTTTCCTCCCTTGGCCTTTCGGCGCTGCGCCCCCCGACCGGCGGCCAGGCTTGGCGGACACTCTAGCCCGCTCCCACGACCGGACGCAAGGGAATCGGCAGGTTCCGGCCGGGCTCCCGCGCGGTCGCCGGCTGGTCCAGGAACCGCACGGCCCTATAATAGCGGGCGGTGAGCGATCCGATTCCGGCCTGGGCGTGGGTCTTGATCGAGGACTATGTCGACCGGTCTCTCGAGGGACGTGGCACGACGAGCCCGACGGCGCGGGAGACGCTGGGTGAGGTGGCGCGCCTGTGGCCCGATCTCTCGTGCACCATCCTGGTCCAGGAGCCATGGCAGGGGACCGTCCGTTTCAAGCGGCTCCTCCGTCTCCGCGGCGACGAGATGCGGCCGTTCCTGGAGGCGCCGGAGGTGTTCATACGGGAACGATTCGGCGGCGGGAAGTTCAAGTTGAACATCCACCATGGCATGCACTTCGTGAACACCAAGAACTTCAAGCCCGAGGGCCCGCCGCACTGGCAGGCGGTCCCCGAGCTGGTGGAGGAGTGACATGGCCGAGGACTCGACGCGTCGGCTGCTCAGGGTCTTCGGCATCGCGGTGACAGACTGCGAGGACGCCCTCGGCGCCCTGGAGACCGCCCTTCGCGGATCGGGCCCGGGTGCCCTGCCCGGTCAGCCGCTCGAGGCCTACGAGCGGGCCGCCAGCGAGCTCGACGCCCGCTGGACCGAAGTCGGGAGGCTGATCCAGGGCTACCAGACCCGCGCCCGCGCGGCGCTTGCGGCGGGTCTCCGGGCGCGCGGCCCCGGGTGACCCCGCGGTATCCATGACCCGCGCTCGGCTGCTCCGTCCGCGCTGGCTGGTCTGGCTCGTGATCAGCTGGAGCGTCGCGATGGCCTCGGCCCCGCGTCTCTCCGGGGCCGCGTCGCTCCCGCCCGCGCGCGCGGCCGGTGCTGTGGGCGACCTCGAGGTGGGCCGCACGCTCCTCGAGCGCCGCCTCGTCCAGGCGCAGCTCGCGGCTCTCGGCGTGTCGGAGGCGGAGGTGACGGAGCTCTGGCAGCGCCTCACTCCGGCTGAGCGGACGGAGCTGGCCGCGCGGGCGGACGAGCTCAGCGCCGGCGGCGACCCCGTCGCGGCCGGGGTCGCGATCGCGATCATCGTGGCGATGTTGGTGGTCCTGGCCCTCGAGCTCATGGGTCGCCGCGTCATCTCCCGGCCGTGATCCCGCGCGACGCGACGGGCGCGCTCGTCGCCGTGCCAGCGCGTCCGGCGCGGATCGTCTCGCTCATTCCGAGCGTCACGGAGCTTCTCTTCGCCCTCGGACTCGACGATCGGATCGCCGGCGTCACGGTCTTCTGAACCGAGCCGCGGGCCCGGGTGGCCCGGACACCGAAGGTCGGCCGCGAGAAGGACCCCGACCTCGCCCGCATCCGCGCGCTGGCCCCCGATTTGGTGGTGGCCAACATGGAAGAGAACCGCCGCGACGTGGTCGAGGCGCTCCGCGCGGAGGGCGTGCCCGTATGGGTCATCTTCCCACGGACCGTGGCGGACGGGATCGGACTTGTCCGGGATCTCGGGGCGTTGACCGCCACGGAGGCCACCGCCGAGGCGCTCGCGCGCCCCCTCGAGGTGGCTCGTGCGAGAGCTCTCACCCGTGTCGCCGACCGGCCGCGCCCCCGGGTCTTCTGCCCGATCTGGCGTGGACCGTACATGACGATCAACCACGATACCTACGTCCACGACATGCTCCGGACCTGCGGTGGCGACAACGTGTTCGCCGCTAGTCCAGCTCGCTACCCGACGGTGACTCTCGAGGAGGTGCGAGCGGCGGCGCCCGATGTGATCCTGCTGCCCGACGAGCCGTACCGGTTCCGGGCAGCGCACCGGGCGGATTTCGCACCACTCGCCGACGTGCCGGCCGTCCGGGCGGATCGGGTCCACCTCGTCGACGGCAAGCTTCTCAGCTGGTACGGCCCCCGGATCGCCGAGGCGCTCGAGCGACTGCCGGCCCTGCTTTCCGGCGACGCCGAGGCCTACGGCTGAGAACGGGTGGCTCGCGCGCCCCCCGACGGCGCGCCTCGAGCACGAGCTCGACCTCCACCGGCATGCCTCCGGCCAGACCCTGGGCGGCCCGCAGCCACACCGCCGGTGGGTCTCCCGCGGGCAGGGCGGTCCCGAGCAGGGTGAGACTGTCGTCCAGGAGCGCCGGGTCGACGCCGTCCCGCGTCGCGCTCGAGACGAAGCCTACCAGGACCACGCACCGCAAGCGCTCGAGCGCGCCGCCGGCCGCGCGCGCCGAGGCCAAGGCGTTGGCGGTGGCGAGGCGCAGGGCCGCCCGGGCGTCCCCGACTGGCACCGACTGGCCGACACGGCCGCGGTAGACGAGCCGGCCGTCACGCTCGGGATCGTGCCCCGCGACGAAGAGCCGGGCGCCCGCGCCCACGGCGGGCACGTACTGGTCCGTCGGATGGGTCGGCGCGATCCCCGCCAGCGGGTCGCGCGGCGCGCGAGGCCGTCGCGGACGGGCGGCGGACGTGGGTCTAGCCTAGCGCCGCCGCCGCAGCGGCGAGCGCTGCGGGCCGCCGGCTCGGCGCGTCGGGGTTCGCCGCCGGGCGGCCTGTGCGCGCGTCGCGCTGCCCGAGACCTCCAGGATCATCTCGACTTCCACGGCGATCCCGAAGGGGAGGGAGCCCATGCCGACGGCGGAGCGCGCGTGTCGGCCGGCGTCGCCGAAAACCTCGACCATGAGGTCGGAGAACCCGTTGATGACCGCCGGGTGATCGGTGAAATCGTCGGCGCACTGCACCATGCCGAGGACCTTGACGACCCGCCGTACGCGGTCGAGGCTGCCGAGGGCGGCCCGGGTGGTGGCCAGGAGGTTGAGACCGGTCACGCGCGCCGCCTCCCGACCCTGCTCGATGGTGAGGTCGCGGCCGACCTTGCCCTGGTAGATGACTCGCCCGTCCCTCACCGGTCCGTGGCCCGAGAGGAACAGGAGGTTGCCCGACCGGGCGGCGGTGACGTAGTTCGCCATCGGCCGGGGCGGAGCGGGAAGGTCGAGGTTGAGTTCCTTGAGGCGCGCTTCGGCTCCCATTGAGGCTCCTCGTCGGCCGGAAGGGTTCGTGCCCGGAGAGATGCGTCGCTGCGCCATCCTAGGAACGCCGTCGGTGGGTGTCAAGCTCTGAGGGGGCGCCGGGCATCCACGACGTACGCGGCCGGAACGAACTTGCTTCGGCCCAGTGGGTCAGGACGACCGCGTCACCGGAGCGAAGCGCCGCCCGTGAAGGGCCCCCAGCACCGCGAGGCAGAGCATCGCGAAGGCCAGGTAGGTGAAGGTATCGCCGGCGCGGTCGGCCAGCCACCCGCAGAGCGGCGATCCGACGGCGTGACCGAGCGCCCAGGCGAGGTTGGCCAGCGCCATCGCCAGGACGCCGTCGAGGCCGGCCGCGTCGGCGGCCCGCGTGAGGAGCGCCATTCCGGGAACGAGCGTGGCGCCGAACGTGAGCGCTGCCGCCACGACGAGCCCGGCCACCAGCCACGGGTGTCCCGTTCCGGCCAGCGCCGTGAGCACGACGATCGCTCCGATCAGTCCGGCGGAGATCGGCGCGAGTGCGCCTTGCCGGTCAGCCCAGCGGCCGAGCAGCGGGTGCACGACGGCTTCCAGTGCGGCCGACGCCGCGTACAGCGCGCCGAGCCGCCCGGCGTCCCAGCCTCGCGCGCCGAGCGACAGCGGCACCAGGACACCGAGCACCGCGAAGAGTAGGGGGGCCAGCAGGATCAGCCCGAGCGGCCCCCAGAGCGACCGGACCCCGAGGGCCGCCACCATCGTGACGCTCCGGGGCTCCGCCTGCGGCTCCGGGAGCGTCGCCACGCGCATGGCCAGCACGGCGCACGCGGCGGCGACGCCCGCGAAGGCGGGGCCGGTGCCGATCCACGCCGCGGCAGCACCCAGCGCGGGGCCCAGGAACGCGCCGGCCACCGCCGCGGAGATTGCGAAGCCGATCAGCTCACCGCGCCGCTCGGGCGGCGCCGTGCGCGCGAGCCAACCGACCGCCGCGGTCCACGAGCACGCGCTCCCGGTGCCGGCCGCGAAGCGCGTGAGCACGAGCAGGCTCCACGCGTCCGCGAGTCCAAAGAGGACGCTCGTGACCGCCGTCAGGCTGAGGCCGAGGAGAAGGGTCGGCCGGAGCCCCAAGCGCGAGGCCAGGAACCCGCTCGGGAGCGCCGCCACCAGGACGCCGGCCGCGAACGCGCCCGCGAGGACGCCGACGGCGCTCTTCGACAGGCCGAGCCGCGCCGCGTAGGCGGGCAGGAGCGGCGAGAGGACGGCGAAGAACACCGTGTCGACGAGGACGACGGCGGCGACCAAGGCCAGGAGTCCGCGCACCCGGCCATTCTACTGGCCCATGCCGTTGACGGCATCGGACCAGCGTGGTACGACCGGCGCCGTGCAGGAACCTGGTCCCCCGACCCCGGCTGGTTCTGACACCGGGTCGCGGCGCCGCGTCGGATAGAATCCACCCATGGGCATCCCGCGGTGGCTGACGCTCACTCTGGCGCTGGCCGGCTTCGTCCTCGGCCTAGCCGGGGGGCGCGAGGCCGATCGCGCCGACGCTCAGGCGCCAGCTCCGGCGCCGGGCGGCCCGAGGGCGCCTGCGCCGCCTCACGTCCACGGGACGCCCAAGGGCTGGCGGTTCACCTGGCCGAAGGGCGATCCGGTCAAGGGCCGTGAGGTGTTCCAGAGACTCGAGTGCTACAGCTGCCACGAGGTGCGGGGCGAGCGCTTCCCCGCGCCGAGCGACCCGGGTCGGGTGGGTCCCGAGCTGTCGGCGATGGGACGGCTCCATCCGCCGGAGTACTTCGCCGAGTCGATTATCAATCCCGGCGCCGTCGTCGAGCGGAATCGAGGATACGCCTCCGCCGACGGGTCTTCCAAGATGCCGTCGTACAACGAGTCGCTGACGGTCCAGGAGACGATCGATCTCGTCGCGTACCTGCGGCAGCTTCGGTCCCCGGCTGCCTCCGCCCCGGGCCAGGACGGTTCCCGCGGTCACACGACCCACTGATGCGCCTGTTCTCGCCCTGCGGTCTCCGCTGACCGAGTGATCGTGGGCTCGGTGCCCGCGAGTGGCAGGACGGTGGCGGGCCACCTTGAGCGCGCACATTGCCGCGCCGGAGCGCCGCATCAATTCGGTCTAGCGGGGGCGCCGGCTGGCCTCGCCCACGCGCACGAGGGCAGTGTAGAGGTGGTGGGCCTCGTGGAGCAGGAAGAAGTCGAGCCACCCGGCCACGTCCATCTCGCCGAACGCCGGATGGAGGCCTATGCGCGCGCTCTCGGCCGGCGACAGCGATCGCACGACGGCGACTAGCTCCCCGCGAAGGGTCCCCAATCGGTCGAGCACCTCGTCCCGCGGGAGCTCCCGCCACGCCGGCCACTCGGGATCATCCTCGGCGCGGTAGCGTCCCAGAGCGGGGCGGTCTTCCGTCAGCAGGCGCTGCAGACGCTGCAGAAAGACAGCGTGGTGGCGCGCCAGATGGGCGAGGTTCTCCAGGGCCGACCACTCGTCTGGGCGAGGCCGCGCGTCGAGGGCGGCCGGTGTGGCCCGGGCGAGGATGAGACCGAGCGCCTCGAGCTGGGTCTCCAGGCGCGCGAGCAACGAGGCGGGGACGGCCAAAGTCGAGCTCCTCCGCCGGGACCGTTCAGATCACGCGGCGGACCACGCTGAGCGTGAGCCCGTGAACGCCGAGGGCGCTCGCCGTCGCCAGCGCGTACGTGGGCGCGACGGCCAGGCGATCGAGCAGCGCCCCCACGACGAGCAGGAACGTGGCGAAGCCGAACGAGCCTAGCACCATCCCGCGCAGGAGCTGAACGGCCGCCGCCGCGCCCTGGTCGCGGTGCGCGAACACGGCGAGGAGCGCGCCGAACACCGGGATGGGCGCGAGGCTCCCCGCCAGGGCGGGCCCGAGAGCCGCGGCCACCGATGGCAGGATGAGGACCAGCAGGGCGGCGAGCCCCATGCGCACTGCCAGGTCGCCCGGCAGAAGGCGTCGCGGGGGGCGGGGCGATTCGCCTCCGGCCATGACCGCTCCGACGCCGGCGAAGACGGCGCACACGAGGGCGAACGCGAGGCCGAGAGGGAGCGTCGCCTCCCGGAACGCCAACGTTGACACGGCGAAGGCGCCGAGCGCCGCGACGAGACAGCCGCCCCATCCCACTTGCCGGGCGGCCGCGCCGTAAGCTAGGCAGAACGCCGCGAGCGAGACGAGCCCGAAGAGGGTGCCGAGTGCCGCGCGAGCAGCGAACTCGGGACCTTGCTCGAGGGCGAGGATGAAGGACACTGGGCCGGAGGTCAGCGGGAGCCCCGCCAGCCATCCGCCGACCGCGGGGCCCCAGCGGCGTCCGGCCAGCGTCGCGAGGAGGATGAGCACGGGCGCCAGCAGGAGCTTGAGCAAGGTCGTCGTCGCCACGGGCTCTACGGTCTCATAGCCTGGCACTCCTGCCCACTGTCTCGCTTGACACGCGCGGCGGGCGGAGCCACACTCCCTGCGCGCCCGATGGCATCGGGCGCGTCCTGAGACGGTGCCCACGAAGCGCGCCCGCCCCCCGAGTGCTCCTTTCGCGGGAGCGTCCGTCCCCAGCATCCGGATACCGTGGCTCCGCGCGGTCGTCGGCGTGACCGTTGTCCTGGCCGCGCTGGCGGCGCTCCGGCTCTTCTGGCTCTCCCGAGGCTGGCCGCTCGTCCATGACGCCCCCCTCATGCACTACGTCGCCTGGCGGATCCTGGATGGTGCCGCGCCGTATCGCGACCTCTTCGACATGAACTTCCCCGGCGTGTATGCGGTGCACCTCCTGCTCCTCATCACGCTCGGCCCCGGTGACTTGGCATTCCGCGCGTTTGACGTGGGTCTTCTCCTCGCCGTCGCCGTCGGCATCTATACCGCGCTGCGCTGTTCTTCTGCGTGGGGTGGTCTGGCGGCGTCGGTGCTGTTCGGGCTTTACCACGTGGCGGGCGGTCCGTGGCTCGCCGGTCAGCGCGACCTCCTGCTCTGCGTCTTCCTCGCATGGGGCGCGGCCGGCGTGGTCACCACGATCCAGGCGGCCGAGGGCGCACGCGTCCGCTGGCTTGGCGCCACGGCACTCGCACTAGGTCTGGCCTTGTGGGTCAAGCCCCACGCCATCGTGCTCGTCCCGGTCCTGGCGTGCTGGGTGTGGTGGACCTGCCGCGGCCCGGCGCGGGCCCGGGCCCTCGCCGCCGTTGGCGCCGGGGTTGCGCTGCCCGCCGTGGCGACGCTTGCGTGGCTCCGCTGGACCGGCGGGCTCGCGGCGTTCACGGATATCATGCTGGGCTACCTGATCCCGCTCTACAGCCGTCTGGGGCGGAGCGACCTCTTCCACGAGGTCGCCGTGCGCGACTACGGCATGGGTGTGCTGATCAGCCTCGCCCTCTGGGCCAGCCTCGGCGTCGCCGCCCTGGTGCGGGCGAGGCGGTGGAGAGAGCTCGGGGTCCTGACGACGGGCGCTGCCTACGGGTTTGCTCACTTCGTGGTGCAGGGGAGGGGATGGGAGTACCATTTCTACCCACTCGCGCTCTTCGCGACGGCGCTGGGCGGGGCCGGGCTCGGCGTGGCCGTGGCGAAGGGGCGCCGCGCACTCACCATGCTGCTCGTGCTCGGGCTGGCGGGGACGACGGGCGCCTTGTGGACGAAGGGCCAGCGCAACCTCGCTCCCGCGTGGATCGACGAGAAGCTTGTGCGGGTCGGTCGCGTGTCAGCGGCGCTCCGGCCCGACGTCGCCGCCGGGGGTACCGTGCAGGTGCTGGACACGACCGAGGGTGGGGTCCACGCGCTGCTCCGCCTCCACGCGCGACAGCCCAGCCGGTTCCTCTACGATTTTCCCTTCCACCACGACGTGAGCCATCCTTACGTGCGACGCCTTCGCGCGGAGCTGATGGACGCACTCCGGACGCGACCCCCGGCGGCCGTCGTGGTCTTCGAGCGAGGGTGGCCGGCGGGGGGGTACGAGCGCGTGGCGGCGTTTCCCGAGCTCCAGCGCTGGCTCCTCGAAAGGTACCGACTCGCGGAGGAGGGTGATGGCTACCGGCTCTACGTCGGGCGGGCCGGAACCCAGTAGGGCAGGTCGCGAAGCGATCACCCGGGTCGTGGAGGCCTACGACGACTGGGTGATCCGCACCTATTCCCGCGCGCGCTTCCTCATCCTCCGGCAGCGCTTCCTCGACGAGATCGGCCAGTACTTGCCACGCTCGGGAGACGTCCTCGACCTCGGGTGCGGCTTCGGGCTCTTCTCGCTCTACTACGCGCAGATTCTACCGGGCCTCCGCTTCCACGGCGTGGATCTGGACGCGCGGCGCATCAGCATCGCCCGGGAGGCTGGGCGGCGGCTTGGGCTGGGGAACGTCGAGTACGTCGTCGGCGACGCGCGCGACTTCCGCGCACAGACGGAGTACGAGGGGGCGTACATGCTGGACATCGTCCACCACGTCGAGCCGGAGACCGTGCGCCCGCTCCTCGTCGAACTTCACGCCAGGCTGGTGCCCGGTGGCTGTCTTCTCGTCAAGGACGTGGACACGCGCCCCGCCTACAAGCGCTGGTTCACGCACGCGCTCGATCTGTTGGTGAGCCCGGGCCGTCCCCCGCACTACTGGGCGGCCGAGGCACTCCAGGCCGCGCTCGAAGAGGTCGGGTTCCGGGTGTTCCGGCACTCCATGGTCGACTTCCTCCCGTACCCCCACGTCCTGTACGTGTGTCGCAAGCCGGGCGCCTGAAGCCGTCGGAGCCTTCGTTCAGGGCGGGACCCCGGGATCGAAGAGGGCGGGCGTCGAGAGCGCCTCCTCGAGGAGGGGCATCATCACGTTCGCCCCGGTTAGGACCAGGATCACCCGCCGTCCGCGAAGATCCCCCCGGCCGGCCCAGGCCGCCGCCAGCGCCGCGGCTCCGGCGGGCTCGACGAGGACGTGGGCATGCTCGACGAGCGCGTGGAGCGCCTGGAGCAGCGTCGAGTCGGGAACGGAGACGGCGTCGTCGACCCAGGTCCAGAGCCCCTCGAGCGCGAGGCGGGCGGGGACTCGGCACACGAGCCCGTCGGCGACCGTGTCGATGGCGCGTTCGACTGCCCGCCGAGAGTGAAAGCTCTCGACCATCGCGGGTGAGCCCGAGGACTGGACCGCCACCACGCGCGCCCGGGGCTGGAGGCCCTTGAGCGCGACGGCACATCCCACCGTCAGCGTGCCGCTGCCCATCGGCACGAACAGAACGTCGATCTCCGGGAGCCGCTCGGCCACCTCGAGGCCGAGGGTGCCTGCCCCTTCCATGACGTCGAGGCTCTCGCCGTCGTCCACGAACAGGAGGCCGCGCGACGCGGCGAAGCGCTGGGCGTCGGCCTTGGCTTCGTCGAGGTCGGCGCCTCCCTCGTGAATGGTCGCACCGAGGGCCTCGATCATCCGGCGCTTCACCGGGTTCGCCCCACGCGGGAGGAAGATGTGGGCCGCGACGCCCACCGTCCTGGCCGCGTATGCGACACCCTGCCCGTGGTTGCCGGTGGACGAGGTCACCGCCCCCGCGGTGGTGCCGGCTTCGCGCGCCCTCAGGAGCGCCGTCAGCGCGCCCCGGAGCTTGAACGACGCGATCGGGCTCACCGTCTCGTTCTTGAGCCAGACGTCGGCGGCGAGCGCCCGCGAGAGGAGCTCGGAGCGAATGAGCGGTGTCTCGGGGAGATGTGGGCGGAGCGTGGCGCGGGCCCGCTCGATGCCGGTCAGGTGGGGGAGCCGCAGCGTGGCTCGCGGCTTGGGCCGCCGAGGTTCGCCGGTCGCCTCGCCCATCCTCTCCTCCTGCCGTCAACACTCGCAGCCGAGGAGCCGGAGCGCGTCCTCTCGGAGCCGCACCCGCTGCACCTTGTCGCCGTGGGGCCCCCGGGTACGCGGCACGTCCGGCACGATGAAGACGTGGCGCGGCACCTTGTAACCGGCCAGGCGTCCCCGGCAGTGGGCGATGATTTCCGATTCCGTGGTCGCGGCGCCGGGGCGTGGGATGACGTAGGCGACCGGAATGTCCCCGAGGCGTGGGTCGGGGACGCCGACCACGAAGGCCTGAGCAAGCTTCGGATGCGTCACCAGGAAGGCCTCGATCTCGGCGGGCGCGACCATCTGGTGTCCGATCCGTAGCGTCTCCTTCAGCCGGCCAATGAAGAACACGTGATCGGCGTCGTCCCGGACCGCGAGGTCGCCAGTGTGGAGCCATCCGTCCGGATCGATCGCCGCCCGTGTCTCCTCAGGCTTCTCGTAGTAGCCGCGGGTCACCTGGGGGCCGCGGAGGAGGAGTTCTCCAGCCTCACCGGGAGGCCGGTCCGTCCCTGTGTCGGGGTTGACGACACGGGCCTCGAGCCCCTCCGCGGGACGGACGCCCGCCCGGCGCCGGAGCTCGATCGGATCGTCGGGAACCGGGCACAGCGCGAGCGCGTTCACCTCCGTCATGCCGTACGGCTGGACGGCGCCGGTCATCCCAAGGCGTCCGACGACTTCGTCGAAGAGCCCATGACGGCCGCCACCCGTCATGGCCACGCCGCCCGTGCGGAGCGACGAGCGGTCGTAGCGCTCGAGCTCCGGGTGGTCGAGAACGGCGGTGAGCATCGCGTCGACGGCGTTCCACACGGTGATCCGCTCCTCCTCGATCAGGTGGAGCGCGACGCGAGCGTCGAAGCCGTCGGTGACGACGAGCGTCGCGCCGTGACTCCAGGTCATGAGGGGGATCAGAAGGCCGCCCCAGGTTCCGGAGAAGGGCAGCGTATGAAGCACGCGGTCCCGCTCCGAGAGCGCGAGGCGCTGGCCCGAGGCGAAGGCATGCGGCACCGCGTTCGCGTGGCTGATCATCGCCCCCTTCGGGAAGGCGGTCGTGCCGGACGTGTAGAGGAGGGAGAAGACCCGGTCGGGCGTGACGAGCGGGCGCCGCGCCGCGAGGACAGCCTCGAGTGTCGGGTCATCTCCCGCGGCCACCACGTCGGCGTACCGGTGGGTGCCTCCGTAGACATCGTCCGCGAGACAGACGACGTGGCGGAGCCGAGGGAAACGCTCGAAGCCGAGCCGGTCGGCGTCGCGGGCGTGGAGGCGGGGAAGGACCTCGTCCAGGCGCTCGAGGTAGTCGACGGGCCCGGCGTGGTCCTGCAGCACGAGGGTGGTCGCGTCGGACTGGCGCAGGAGGTAGTCAAGCTCGTGGGCGCGATGCCGGGTGTTGACGGCCACGAGCACCGCGCCGATCCGAGCGACGGCGTGCTGCACCACGAGCCACTCGGGCCGGTTCGGCATCCAGAGCGCGACCTTGTCGTCGGGCTCGACCCCGAGAGCGAGGAGCCCGCGCGCGCACTGTTCCACCTCACGCAGCAGGTCGGCATAGACGAGCCGGCGATCGAGGAAGACCAGCGCCTCGCGAATCGGGTGGCGCCGCGCGACGTCGTCGAGCATCGACGAGAGCGTCGCGTCGCGATACCAGTTCCCCGCGGCGTAACCGGCCATCGGGTAGAATTCTCGCATGGATCCGGCGCTCGACGCGGCCCTCCGCCGGGCGAAGTACCTCTATCTCACGACCTACGGCGCTTCGGGGAAATCTGGCACCGTTCCCGTCTGGTTCTGGTACGACGGCGCGGACGCCTACTTCACGACGCACCGGGAGAGCCTCAAGGCACGCCGCATCCGTGAGACCGGGCGCGTGACGGTCCGTGTCGGTGCGCGGGACGGACCGCGCTTCGAGGGCCGGGCGGATTGGGTCGATGGGCGCCCCGACCTCGAAACCGCGTTGCTCCGCGCGTACCGGCGGAAGTACTGGCTCACGGTTCCGCTCTGGATGGGCCGATACATCCGTCGCCGTCTCCGCGATGGCCGCAGCGTCCTCGTGCGGATCACGCCGGTCTCTCGGCCGCTCGACTGAGTCCCGATGGGGTCAAGGCGCTCCTGCGGTGCTCGTGATCGGCTCGCCGGATCTTCCGGATGTCGGGCTCGTCCTCGTGGCCTCCGGCGTGACCACGCTCGCCTGGCGGTGAACGCCGCGCGGGGGACGGGGGCCGTTGACAGGGTGATGGTCGGCTCACTACGGTAGTGGAATGAGCGGGGCCGGGTTCGAGGAGCTCTCACGCGCCCACGAGCGGACGAAGGCCGATCTCGCCCGCGCCACGCGCGAGCTCCGCGAGCTCATCGGGATCGGTGTCCGGCTGGCGGCGGAGCGGGACACCGACGCGCTCCTGGACCTGATCCTGACGACGGCCCGCGCGATCACCTGGAGCGATGCGGGCTCGCTCTACCTGGTCGACACGGACGCGACCGGCGCGCGCTGGCTCCGGTCGGCGCTCGTCCAGAACGACAGCTTGCCGGTGGCCGTCAAGGAGCACGTGATCCTGATCGGCCCCCAGAGCGTGCCCGGCTACGCGGCGCAGAGCGGCGAGGTCATCAACCTCCCCGACGCCTACGCCCCACCTACGGGCTCGCCGTTCACGATCGACCGCACCCTCGACCGGGAGACAGGCTATCGCGCGAAGTCCATGCTCGTGGTGCCGATGATGACCCCGAAGGGCGAGGTCCTGGGGGTGCTGCAGCTGTTGAACCGAAAGCCGGACCGGGGTCGGCGCTTCGGGTCGCTCGACGACATTTCCCGCGATGCCGTCCCGTTCTCCGCGCGCTCCCAGGACCTGGCGATGGCCCTGGCCGCCCAGGGCGCGGTGGCCCTCGAGAACAGCCGGCTCTACGCGGAGCTCCGCACCGCGCTGGCAAGGGTGGAGGAGTCGCAGCAGCGGGTCATCCGGAGCGAGCGTCTCCGGGCGCTGGGCGAGATGGCGGGCGGCGTAGCCCACGACTTCAACAACGTTCTCGCCGTGGTCGTCGGGCGCGCCCAGCTCCTGCAGCGCCAGATCGACGTACCCGATCTGCGCCGGCAGCTCAAGATCATCGAGCACGTCGCCCAGGACGGCGCCCAGACGGTTCGCCGCATCCAGGAGTTCGCGCGGATGCGCCGGACCCGACCCTGGCAGCAGGTCGACGTGACCGAGGTCGTCCGCGAAGTGGTCGAGGCGGCCCGGCCGCGCTGGAGCGACCAGGCCCAGGCGCGAGCCGTGACGTACACGATGCGGCTCGACCTGGGGCCGGTGCCGCCCGTGACCGGCGACCCGGCCGAGCTCCGGGAGACCTTCCTCAATCTGCTCTTCAACGCGCTCGACGCGATGCCCCAGGGCGGTTCCGTGACCTTCTCGACGGGGGTCGATGGTGATCGCGTCGCGTGTGTGGTCGCGGACACGGGCGTCGGCATGAGCGAGGCGGTGCGCCAGCGCTGCTTCGAGCCATTCTTCACGACGAAGGCAGAACACGGGACCGGTCTCGGCCTGTCGATCGCGTACGGCATCGTGACGCGCCACGGCGGTGAGATCGAGGCCTGGAGCCGACCCGGCGAGGGAAGCCGGTTCACCGTCCGCCTGCCGACCGGGGCCGAGATACCCCCGGCCCCGCCGGCGCCCCCGGTGCCGCGCGCGGACCGGAGTGCCCGGATCCTCGTGGTGGAGGACGACCCCGCGGTCCGGGAAGTGCTGGTCGATGTCCTCGGGGGCCAGGGGCACGAGGTCGTGGCCTGCGCGGACGGCGCGTCGGCGCTGGCCCACGTCGATGGCCCGGCGTTTGACCTCGCCCTCGTCGACCTGTCGATGCCGGGCCTCTCCGGCTGGGAGGTCGCCAAGGGCGTCCGCGCGGCCCAGCCGAACGTGCCGATCGCGCTGGTCACGGGTTGGGGGGATCAGGTCGACTTCGAAGAGGCGCGGGCGCGCGGGATCGACTATCTGATGGCCAAGCCCTTCGACGTCGATGACATGACGAGACTGGTGGCCGGTGTGCTCGCCCGTGAGCCGAGTGACGGCCGGTGACCGGTGAGAGGAGCAGCGCGATGGCGTGGGCGCGTGTGGCGGCAGTGCTGGTGGGCCTGGCCCTCGGATGGCCGTGGCTGGCGGGCGCCCAGGGGACGGCGTGGATCCACGTCGGCGTAGAGACTCGGGGTGCGGCGGGCGAACAGGTCAGCACGTTCCGCGCATTCACCACCTCCGACCAGGCCGGCACGCAGCGGATCCCCGTTGATCGCCTCTGTGTCAAGGGCATCGCCCACAACGTGGAGGAGCGATGCGTGGCGAACGCCGATTCGGTGGAGCTGGTCGAGCGCACCACCGGGCTGCCCGGCGTCGGGAGCCTCTGCGTCGAGGCGGTCGCGACCGCCGAGTCGAAGGTGGGTCCTCTAACAGCGACCGCCCGCGCCTGCCCCTGACGGCGGCGACCTGCCCGTCGGCCTGGCGCTACTGGAGGCGGTAGAGCCGGAGCGCGTTCGCGTGGGCGATCCGCTCGGCGGCGGCCGGCGGGAGCTCCCCGAGGATCCGGCGGGTCCAGCCCATCAGCCGGTCCAGCATTGCCGGCGTGAAGAGCGCCGGCGCCCATAGATCGATCCCCGCAAGGAACCGGTCCGCGCGCTCGGCGAGGAGACCCCGCCAGGCGGCGCCGAGCGGCCCCGCCTCCGTGGCCAGCGCCGGTGTCCGCAGGAAGTGCATGCCCGAGAGGTCGACGTGGAGGTTCTCGTGTCGGGTGAGGAGCCCGGCGAGCACCGCGGGCTCGGCGCTCCCACCGTGGGCCAGGACGATCGTCGCCTTGCGGCTCTGGGTCAGCGCGCCTTCCAGCTCGGAGACCAGCCCGTCCGTGAGCTCGTCGTGGATGATGAACGGCACCCCCTGCCCGGCGCAGACGTCGAGGAGCGCCCGGAAGGGCGGCGTGTCGATCGCGCGCCGGATCTTGCGCGACGCTTGATGGACGTGGACCTCTCCCGCCGCCCGGTAGCGCCCGCTACCGAGGTCCCGTTCGAGGCGCCGCGCCGCGTCCGGAGCCAGCGGATCGGGCACCGGGGCCACCGCGACGACCCGGTCCGGGTGGCGCTCCGCGGCCCGGGAGATCCAGGCGGGGTCGTCCTTCTGGACGCCTCCCACGCCGAGGATCGCGACCCTCGCGATCCGGTGACGGTCCATCGCCTGGACGAGCGGCTCGATCGCATCCGGTCCGTTGAGATGGGAGTGGGCGTCGATCAGCGGTCCCGCGTAGGGCGCCGCCCCCCAGGCCGCGTGGGCCGGGAAGGCTCCGAGCGCGAGCGCCTTGAGCACGACCCGGCGGCTCGGCCCGCAGCAAGACACATCCCGAGCCTACGGGACGCCCGGTGGACGTGTCAAACGAGCGGTCTCTTGCGCCCCGCCTGATGGCGCCCAGCTATACTGGCTCCGAGGACCACGTGGACTTCACCCTCACCCCCGCCCAGGCTGAAATCCGCCGGCAGGTCGCCGCGCTGGCCCGCGCGTTCGGCTGGGAATACTGGCGGGAGAAGGACCGGAAAGCGGAGTACCCGATCGAGTTCGTGCAGGCCTTCGCCGACGCGGGCTGGCTCGGGCTCGCCATCCCGGAGGCGTACGGGGGCGCGGGCCTCGGCGTGACCGAGGCCGTACTGATGCTCGAGGCGATCTGCGCCTCCGGCGCCGGCCTCTCGGGCGCGTCCCCGGTCCACTTCGCGGTCTTCCCGCCCATGCCCATCATCCGGCACGGAAGCGAAGGCCTGCGCCGGCGCATCCTGCCGGAGATCGCCGCCGGACGGCTCAGCCTGGCGTTCGGCGTCACGGAGCCGAACGCGGGGACGGACACGAGCCGCATCCAGACCATGGCCCGCCGCGACGGCACCGGCTGGAGCGTGAGCGGCCGGAAGGTCTGGACCTCCAACGCGCGGCATTCCGCCAAGATGCTGCTGCTCGCGCGGACGACGCCCTACGAGGCGGTTGGCCCGAGGAAGCTCGATGGGCTCACCCTCTTCGTCGCCAACATGGACCCCTCGGCGGTGGAGATCCGAGAGATCGAGAAGCTCGGCCGGGCTGCCGTGGACTCCAACGAGGTCATCATCGACGGGCTCAAGGTGGCGGACGAGGACGTGGTCGGCGAGGTGGGGCGGGGCTTCCATCACCTGCTCGACTCGCTCAACCCCGAGCGCGTGCTCGTGGCGGGCGAGGCGATCGGGATCGGGCGGGTGGCGCTCGAACGGGCCGCCGCGTACGCCCGCGAGCGGATCGTGTTCGGGCGACCCATCGGGCAGAACCAGGCCGTCGCGCACCCGCTGGCGCTCTCGTGGGCCCGGCTGGAGGGCGCCTGGCAGCTGACCCTCCGCGCCGCGTGGCTCTTCGACCGCGGCGAGCCGTGCGGCGCCGAGGCGAACGCCGCCAAGGTGCTCGCGGCGGAGGCCGGCTTCGAGGCGGCGGACGCGGCCCTCCAGACGCTCGGCGGCTTCGGTTACGCGAAGGAGTTCGACGTCGAGCGACTCTGGCGGGAGGTGCGGCTCTACAAGATCGCGCCGGTCTCCCAGCAGATGGCGCTCAACTACCTGGCCGAGCGAGTCCTCGGCCTCCCGAAGTCCTATTGACGGGTGAGCGCGCCGACGGGAGCCGCGGGCGGGCGGTCCCTCCCGGCGCCGGCCCGGCTGATGATGGAGGCGGCGCCGTCCGTCTGAATGCCATGGGCAGGTTTTGGGGCTGGATCCGTCGCCGGCGCGTCCTGGCGGCCTTCACGGCAGGCGCCCTCCTGACACTCGGCGCCCTCGCCGTCGTTGGCTACCTGGTCCTCGCCGACCAGCGGCGCTCCGCCCGAGTCCTCGCGGCGGCCCTCACGCGGGCGCTCCAGCGCGAGGTCGAGATCGAGCGCGTCATCGACCTCGGCCCCTCTCGGGTCGTGCTCCGAGGCCTGCGGCTGCCGGTGGAGCGGGGCTGGCCGGCAGATGTGAAGGCCGAGTCGGTCGAGGTCTCGGGCCCACTCCTGGCCGCCGCACGAGGGGAGGCCGCGCCGGTCCGGATCCTGGTGACTCGACCGACGATTGCCGCCGGAAGCGGGGGGGCGGCGGGAGCCGTGGCACTCGAAGGGCTTCGGCAGGGTCTGGCGGGCCTCCTCGGGAACGCCGCGCTCCTCGACGTCGCGATCAGCGGAGGCGTGCTCCAGGTAACGGGGTCGCCCGCCGAGGAGGTCACCTTTGACGCCACCCTTCGAAAGGGGAGCGGTGAGGCGCGCGGGGAGGTGGGGTTTCGAAACCGGGGGCGATCGCGCTTCACCCTTGCCCTCTACGCGCGGACCGAGGGGGACGCGATCCGCCTGGACCTGGGAGGGGAGGGGAGCCTGGAGCCCCTGTTGCCCTGGCTGCCCGGCGCGCTCACGCAGGCTGGCCGGACGGCGCCGGTCGACGCGCGCGCTCAGCTCGGCCTCTCGCCGGGGAACCGCGCCACGGGACGCGCGAGCGCGCGTCTCGGCGACCTCGTGGCAATCGAGGGTACGCTCTCCTTCCAGGACAAGCTGCTTCGCGTCAACGAGCTGCGCGGCACCGCCGACCTCGCGTTCGCCGGGTCGATGGCCGGACTCGCGGGTCCCGTGACAGGTCGCGCGGAGCTGGCCGATGGCGAGGCCACCTGGGCGCCGGAACGTGGCGGGTGGCCGGAGGCGCGTGCCACGCTTCGCCTGCTGGACGCTGCCCTGCCAGCCTCCACCGCCGGCGTCGATGTGCGCGTCCGGGGCATCGAGGCACGGCTCGCGCTCGAGCCCCGCCAGGGAGGTGCCAGCGCGCGCGGCGAGCTTCGCGGGGAGAAAATCGAAGCAGCCGGACTCGAGCTGGCGCCGGTGACGACCCCACTGCGGGTCGATCTCGATGCGGGTGGCGGCGTCTCGCGGCTCGAGCTGACGGCCCTGACCGCGCAGGTCCACGGGACGCCGCTCCGGGGCACGGTCGCGTACGACGTGGCGCGAGGACGGGCCGACGCCCGGGTCGAGGCGAGCGCGGCGCGCCTCGACACGCTCGCCCGCCGCCTCGGGGTGGACTGGCTCGGTCCGTCGGACCAGCTCAGCGCCGGGAGCATCCGCGTGCTCGTGACGGCGCTCGACCCGAGAGGGCTGAGCGCCGGGAAGATCGACGCGGAGGTCCGCGGCCTCGCGCTCCGGCAGCCCGAGGGCGAGGCCGCCGTCGAACGCGCGAGCCTCAGTGCGACCGTCCGGTCCGGGGGCGCGGCCATCGGCTTCGAGGTCGAACGAGTGCGTGGAACCCTGCCCCGCTTCGAAGGGCTGCTCGCGCGGGTCGAAGGCTCCGCCGACGTGGAGCGCGCCGGCGGAAGTGTGGGCTTCACACGGGCCACCGTGACGACGCGTGACGGGGAAGGGCGCGAGATGCTCCAGGCGGACCTCACGCGGCAGGGAGTCGGTGACACCAAGCCTGTCCGGTTGACGGCCCGGATGCCCGCTCTCGAGCGCCTCGCGCCGCTCTGGCCATCGGTCCCCCGGCAGGTGACCGGGTCAGCGACCGTCGAGCTCGAGGCGCCGGACCTGGGATTCGGCACGTACGGGGGACGCCTGGGCCTTCAGATCGCCACGGCCGAGCTCCTCGACGGCCACCTGAGCTTCCGGGACCTCTCGGCCGACGTACCGCTCCGTCGAGGCGGCACGTCAGCGGCTGCTGGCGGGTCCGGCGCCGGCCCCGGGGGATCACTTCGCGTGGGCGAGCTCGTAGGCTACGGCGTCGTTCTCTACGATTTCACTGCGCAAGCGCGGGCGGTCGACCAGCGGCTGACGCTCGCCGACCTCCGCTACGGTCTCTATTCCGGAGAGGGCCGGGGAGTGATCGAGCTCGAGTTCGCCGGCGACGGACCCAGCGCGCGGGCGCAGCTCCGGGGAGAGCGGGTTCGCATCGAAGACTTCATCGCGGCGTACGGGATCCGTGGCGGGACGATGACGGGACTCCTGCGGTACGATTTGGATATGCGCTATGGCGGGGGTCGTCGCGGCGCGACCGGCCGGTTCGAGGTGCCGGAAGGGGGCACGGTCTCGATCGAGCTGATCGACCGCCTCCTCGCGTACACGGACGCCGATCCGACGGGCGTCGTGAAGAGCGCTCTGGGGAACCTCCGGGCCTTCGACTACAAGGCGGCCGAGGCGACGGTGCGCACGGCCTCGGACGACATTCGGGTGAGCCTGAGCCTCCAGGGCCGGGAGCGCTTCGGCATCTTCCCGCCGCGGGTGAAGGAGATCAACGTGCGCGACATGCCGATCGGGTTCCTGGCGCGGCAGTTTCCCAGCCTGTGAAGCCAGGGGCGCGCCGCGAGCCAGGAGAGGAGCGGTTGATGAACCGGAGACGCATGGCGCAGGCGGCGGTTTTCGCGGCGGTTGCGATGACCCTGGGGGCCTGCGTTCCCGTGACCGTGAACATCACGTTCCCTCAGGAGAAGCTCGACAGCGCGGCGAGACAGATCGAGGACATGCCGGCCCAGAGTGCGTCCGCTCCGCCCCCGCCCTCGCCGCCCGCTCCGGCCCCGGGCCCAGGCCGGAACGTCGAGGTGACACCCCGGATCGACACGCGATCGCCCGAGGTCGTGAAGGCGACCGAGTCCCGCCGCCAGCGCCGCCCGGCGCTTCGCGAATGGAAGGGCCGGGGCTGCATCGGGGAGACGAACCAGGGGTTGGTGGTGGCGCGGCCGGGTGAGGGGTGCGGTCCGGAGGTCGCCGAGCTGATCCGCGCCGAGAACGCGGACCGGCGGGTGATCTACGAGGCGTTCATGAAGGACAACAAGATCCCGACCAGCGACACGACACGCGTGCAGAACGCCTTCGCCAAGGCTCGCCAGGAGCGCGCGCGCCCGAACGACTGGATCCAGCTCGACGACGGCCAGTGGGTCAGAAAAACGTGACCCGGGGTCGCCTCGAGACGGGCGGGAGGGAGATCGCACGATGAGGAAGATTGGCCTCGGTCGTCACGTCGGCGTCCTCGTGCTGGCGGCGGTCTTCGCTGCCTGCGTCCCGGTGACCGTGAACATCACGTTCCCCCAGGAGAAGCTCGACGACGCGGCGAGCAAGATCGTGGACATGAGCCGCCGGCCGGAAAGCCCGTCGACGCCGCCCGCGCCACCGGGGGGCGGGACGACGCCCAAGCCTGGCTCGAGCCTCGACCGGTGGCTGGCCCCATTCGCGCCTCGCGCCGCTGCTGCCCAGGAGCAGCGCGTCGACGTCGCACAGGCGCCCAAGACGGATACCGATGAGCTCCGCCGACTGACGGAGTCGCAGAACCGCCGTCTGGGAGCGCTCCACGAGTGGCTGGGCCGCGGCTGTATGGGCGAGAACAACCAGGGGTTCCTGGAGCCCCGGCCCGGGCAGGGCTGCACGGGCGAGGTGGCCAGACTCATCGCCGAGGAAAATCAAGACCGGCAGGCCATCATCGACACCTTCATGCGCCAGAACAACATCCCGGCGAAGGACTTGGGGCGGGTCAAGGCCTCGTTCGCCAAGAAGTACCGCGACCTGGTCGCGGGCGGGCAGTGGATCCAGACCGATCGGGGGGAGTGGGTCAAGAAGTAGCCTTGGCGCTCCGCGCCGTCTTTCTCGACGCGGGCAACACGCTCGTCGGCCTCGACTACGACACGATCGCGCGGAGAATCGGGGCCGAGGGGCACGCGGTGGATGTGCCCGCGGTGCGGTCCGCGGAGGCCCGGGCGCGCGTGCGGCTCGATCCCCACCTCGCCGCGCGCCAGTCGACCGAGACCGCGGACGTCTTCACCCGCTACGTGCGGTACGTGCTCGAGGAGCTCGGACTCGGCTGGGGCGGGGGGAGCGAGCGTCTCGTGCAGGACCTTCGCGGCGTCAACCCGCCCTTCGGACTGTGGTCGCAATGCCTACCCGAGGCGCCGGGGGCGCTGGAGACGCTCCATCGGCTCGGGCTCCGGCTGGCCGTCGTCTCGAACTCGAACGGCACGGTGGCCCGGCTCCTCGACGCGCTCGACCTCGCGCGCTGGCTCGACGCCGTCGTCGACTCGGCCGTCGTCGGATTCGAGAAGCCGGATCCTCGGATCTTCCACCACGCCGCGGCGATCCTCGGCGTCGAGCCAGGGGAGGCCGTCCACGTGGGCGACCTGTACTCGGTCGACGTCGTGGGGGCGCGCGCGGCCGGGGCCCGCGCGATCCTCCTCGATCCCGTCGGCGCCTGGGCGGCGGTCGACGATTGTCCGAAGGCGCGGGACGTCGACGCCGCCGCGCGCCTGATCGCGCGGATGGCGTGAGGCTGCCCGGCTACGGGGGAGCGTGGCCTATTGCATGACCTCTTCCGCCCTGCGTGGATCCTGCTGGCCGTCGGGTGCGGCCCGACCACGCAGAATGGAGTTTGCCTGCCGTATCGCCTCGGTGACATTCATCGCCACGGTCAAGCTAACGCCGGCCATAACCCGCGGCGGGCGAGCGCGGACGCACTTTGTCTGCGCGAACTGCCGCGCCCGCCGTCGCGTTGATGGCCATGTTAGGCCGCCGGATGCGAGCCTTTACTGCTGGCTTCCAACCGGCAACCATCGGGCCGCAGCATCGGCGCTATCCTCGGGCCGTGTGTTGAAGGCAATCGCGCGCCGGGGGCAGCCTTATGAACGGCGTTGATGACAGCTTCGAATACCGCAAGACGCCGGGGTGGCAGGCGGACGCCGGCACCAATTACAACACAGTCATAGCTCGTCGAAGCTAACTGGCGCTCCACTGTCGGTCCGGCAGTTTCATCCGGCCGGATGAAGCCCACCTCGGTCTCCCACCCACGTGCAGCGAACTGCTCGAGCGCAACCGCAATGCCGGCGCGAATCTTCTCAATGGTCATACCTGGTGGCAAAGCAGGGTCAGAGAAATCCACAGTGTCGGGGTCGTTGCCGACCAGCAGAACTCGCGTCATGAGTCCTCCCTCTTTTGCATCATGGGCGGCCTAACGATACGTATCAGCCGCGGCGCGCCCGGCGCGCCGTCGGCCGGATGCGTTTGTTCGGGACCTGCTGGTGATGGCGAGAAGGCGCTGATGCTGGGTCATTGGATCACCTGGTCCGCTTGCAGCATCAGCGACGGTGGGATCGTCAGGCCAAGCGCCTTCGCCGTCTTGAGATTGATCACCAGCTCGAACTTCGTGGGCTGCTCCATGGGGAGAATCAGCGGGCTTCGCCCCCTTGAAGATCTTGTCAATGAAGCTCGCTGCCTGGCGATAGCTGTCGGGGTAGCTCACGCCATAGGCTGCCAGCCCACCGACAAACTCGCTCGTTGCGTAAATCGCAGGTAGCCGATACGGCGCCGCAAGCTCAACGATGTGTTGCCGATTCGCTAGCGTGATAGTATCAAGCCCCACGACGAGCCCATCGGCACGCTGCCTGAGTGCGGCTTCGAAGGCAGGTCCGAGATCCTCGCGCTTCCGCACGTCGAGAAGCTGGGCCTGGACCCCTAAGGATCGCGCCGCCGCTTCGACCTCTTTCCACTGAGGAGGGATCGCTGGATTACCCATATTGAAGAGGGCCGCGATTCGCACGGCTCTTGGAACCAGCGCCCTGAGTAGCTCGACGCGTTTCGGATACGTCTCTGTCACCATGGGGCTCAGGCCCGTCACATTCGCGCCCGGGCGCGCTAGGCTGGCGACGATGCCCTGCGCCACAGGATCGCCGATTCCGATGATGATCACCGGAATCGTTCCTGTGGCATTCTTAGCCGCCACAGTCGCTGGTGTCCCCCTCGTCAGGATCAGATCCACGTTCAGGCGGACCAGTTCAG
>Ga0114129_10000524_pt1 | contig 46852 bp, 48 predicted proteins | sample RhiMetdeltSRZDD1_FD_80071 | JGI IMG/M metagenome (GOLD analysis project Ga0114129, IMG submission 80071) | Populus rhizosphere microbial communities from Tennessee, USA - Rhizosphere MetaG P. deltoides SRZDD1 (version 2) (version 2) | ecosystem: Host-associated > Plants > Roots > Rhizosphere >...
CAAAGCCATGCGCACCGAGGCCAGGCCGCGCGGTGCCACGCGCACCGAGGGGCAGGCCACGTTCGGTGCCACGCGCACCGAGGGCAGGCCAACGCTGGAACGGGTAGATCGGGCGTTCGGTGCCACGCGCACCGAGGGCAGGCCAACGCTGGAACGGGTAGATCGGGCGTTCGGTGCCACGCGCACCGAGGGCAGGCCACCCTCGGTTCGAGCCGAGCACGCGTCGTCGCTACAAAGGAGGCAACGAAATGGCGCGGTACAGCAGAGGCGCAAGCAAGGCGGTCAAGTCGGCGATGCGGCGCCGGAAGCGTGGATCACTCAAGAGCGGACGCAGCGGCAAGCGCGTCACCAGTCGCAAGCAGGCGATCGCCATCGGGCTGAGCGAGGCGCGCAAGAAGGGCGCGAAGGTTCCGCGGCGCCGCCGCGGCGTCCGGCGCAAGCGCTCCTAGCGGTACGCGTCCGGCGCCTGCTTGACCGTCTGCCAGAAGACGGGATCGTGGCTCGGAAAGATCCGCCCGCCGGTGAGGCGCGCGATCGTCTTGAGCTTCTTGATCGAGTGCAGCGCCCGCGTCGGGTCCCAGACCACTCCCGGCACGCGCTCCTGGTCGATGTGCTCCTGCCAGTAACAGGAGTCGCCGGCCAGGATGACGGGGCCGCTCTCGGGTAGCTCGACGAGCAGCGACTGGTGCCCGGGTGTGTGGCCATCGCTACGAAGGACGGTGACACCCGGCACCAGTTCGGTGTCGCCCTCGAGCAGCCGCCACGTGTACGTCGGCAGATCGAAATTCTTGCGATAGTAGAACGGCGCGAAGAACGCCGCCGGGAAGTGCGCGTACGCGTACTCGTCCTTCTGCACGGCCAGCTGCGAATTCGGAAACAGCGCGGCGCCGCCCGCGTGATCGTAGTGCAGGTGCGAGATGACGACGAGGTCGACGTCGGTCGGCTGCAGGTCGAGACCGTCCAGGCGGTGCACCAACAGGTCGTCATCGGCGAAGCGCGCGAGCGCGTCGTTACGGAGCAGTCCCGGCACCGCGCGTGGGGCCACGCCGGTGTCGAACAGAATGACCACATCAGAGGTTCGCACCAAATAGCAGGTGATGGGAATTTGCGTGCGCGCTTCAGAGTACTCGCCGTAAAACAGCAGCGAGCGCTGCGCGCCCATGAAGCCATTCTGCAGCGCGTAGAGTCCAGTGACGGCCATCGCGCGCGATTCTACACCAGCGCCCGAGGCCCCCGCCGCTCGGAGACTACGTTAGAATCCGGGCATGGACTTCGCCCTCACCGAGCAGCAGCAGATGATCCGCAAGGAAGTCGCCACCCTCGCGCGCTCGTTCTCGCTCGACTACTGGCTGGAGAAGGACCGCAAGCACGAATACCCCTGGGAGTTCGTCAAGGCGTTCGCGCGGGCGGGCTGGCTGGGGGCGATCGTCCCTGAGGAGTACGGCGGCTCCGGACTCGGCGTGACCGAGGCGGCGATCCTGCTGCACGAGATCTGCGCGGCGGGCGCCGGCACCAGCGGCGCCTCCCCGATCCACTTCTATGTGTTCCCGCCGATGCCGGTGATCAAGCACGGCGCCGAACCGCTCAAGCGGAAGTACCTGCCGAAGATCGCCACCGGCGAAATCGTCATGTCGTTCGGGGTCACCGAGCCCAACGTCGGCAGCGACACGTCACGGATCCAGACGCGCGCCGTCAAACAGGGGGATCGATTCGTCGTCAACGGCCGCAAGGTCTGGAACACGAATGCGAAGAACGCGACGCACATTCTGCTCCTGGCCCGCACCGGCGAGCGCGATCCGAAGAAGCCGCTGCGCAACCTCACCCTCTTCTTCACCGAGTTCGATCGCCGGCGGATCACCGTCCAGGAGATCGAAAAGCTCGGGCGCGCAGCCGTGGACAGCAACGAGATCTTCATCGACGGCCTGGAGATTCCCGAAGATGACGTGGTCGGCGAGGTCGGCAGCGGGTTCTATCACATCCTGGACTCGCTCAATCCCGAGCGTGTGCTCACCGGCATCGAGGCGGTGGGCATCGGCCGCGCCGCCCTCAACCGCGCTGTGGAGTATGCCAAGCAGCGGGTCGTCTTCGATCGGCCGATCGGCCAGAATCAGGCGATCGCGCATCCGCTCGCGATGGCGTGGGCGAAGCTCGAGGCGGCGGAGGCCATGTGCCTCAAGGCGGCGTGGCTCTTCGACCATGGTCAGCCGTGCGGGGCCGAGTCCAACGCCGCCAAGCTGCTCGGCGCGGAGGCGGGATTCGAGGCGTGTGACGCCGCGCTGCAGACTCATGGCGGCTATGGCTACGCCAAGGAATTCTACGTCGAGCGCCTCTGGCGTGAGGTTCGCCTCTACAAGATCGCGCCCGTGTCGCAGCAGATGGTGCTCAACCATCTCGCCGAGCACGTGCTGGGGCTACCGAAGAGCTACTAGCGGCGGTCCTTCAGCAGCCAGTCGATGATGGCGCTCCCATCCGCCTCGCCCCCGCGCTGGTCGGCCGGCGCCGGCGCACGCTGATCTGTCGCCGCCGGCCCGCGCGGCTCGGCCGGCGTCGGCGCACGCTGATCCGTCGTCGCCGGCGCGCGCGGCTCGGCCGGCGCCGCCGCACGCGGCTCGACCGTCGATGGGACGCGGGGCTCAGCCGGCGCCGGCGCGCGCGGCTCGCTCGGCGCGGATTCGCGGCGGGCCGTCGTCGGCCCACGCTGCTCGGACGTCGTCGAGCGCTCTACCGCAGGACGGGACTCGACGCTGGTGCTTCGCTCTGGACGTGCGACCGGCGGCTTCCGCACCGCGGCGGGGGGCGGTGGCGTCGGCGAAGGCTGCGCCGGCCGCGCCGCGTCCGGCGCGACGGGCGCGGGCGCTTCGGCAACGGGCGGTCGCGGAGCCGGCGCGGGCGTTTCGACGACGGCAGGCGCGGCCGCCGGCGCGCTCGGCTTGCCCGCTTCGGGCTTCGCCGCTTCGGTCGATGGTGGCGGCGTGGGTGTCGACTTGCCCACATCGACCGATGGCGTCGCGGCGCTGTCGGCCGGCGCGCTGGTGACGGCCGGCGCGGGCGCGGCGGGGCGGAAGAGCGACGCGATCCGATCGGACATCGCCGCCCAGGCGATCACGGCGACGACGATCGCCGCAGCCGCGACGGCGGGCGCCACGGCGACGATCGAGCGAGCGATTCCTTGCGCCCGTTCATTGACGCTCGGCGGCGGGCTCACGGCGCGTGAGCGCATCCTGGGCTCCGACAGCTCCGTGTGCGCCCCCCAGATATCGTTCACCATGACGCTGATGTCCGGATAGCGCTGGCCGGGTCGTGGCTCGAGCGCCGTCGTGACGATGCGATCGATCACCGGCGGTATGGCAGGCGGCGCGAGTCGGATGCCGTCGGCCTCGCGAACGGTGTTCGCGGTGAGCATCTCCCGGAGGAGCCACCCGAGCGCGTAGATGTCCGCCGCCTCGGTCGTTTGCCCGGACTCGACTTGTTCGGGAGCCAGATGGGCGAGCACGGCGGCACTCCGGAGCCGGAGTCCGATCGTGGTGCGGTGCGCGGCGGTCAGCTCGACGCCGGCGAGCCGTGGATTTTCCGTGCCGTCATCGTCCTTGACCATCAAGACCGACTCGGGCCCGATCTCGCCATGAACGATGCCGTTCTGGTGGAGCATCTCGAGAGCTTCGCCGACCTGGCTGGCGATCCGTAGCGCGGTGTAGGGGTCGAGCGCGCCGCGCTCATCGAGAACATCGCGAAGGAGACGGCCTTCGACGGGCTCGCGCGCGATGAAGACGTCCCCCTCTTCGGTCTTGTCGCATTCGTACACTCGCGCGACGGCCCGATTGACGTGGACCGATTTGGCCAGCTTGTTGGCCTGGTCGCACAGCGCCGTCACGAATGCGCTGTCGACGGCGAATTCGTCACGTGGCACCTCGAGCGCGATTTGCCTACCGCTGCGGACGTCCTCCGCCGCATAGACGACCACGTCGCGGCTCACCGAGGCGAGCGTGTCGACGCGATACCGCGACTTGATGATGCGCGGAGCCAGGCTCATGCTGCGCTCGGACGCTGTGGCGGACTGCTGTCGCTCGCCCACGGCGGTGCCGTTAATCACGGAGAACGTTCTTGATGGCGTCCATGACGGGGTTCTCGGAGGACTTCGCGGCCGACGAGGGGACGGATTTCCGCCCGAGGTACTTCTGCACGCAGTCGTACTGCTCCCAGCCCTTCAGCGGGAAATCGAGCTTGACCGCCTTCCACTTGGGGTGCCCGTTTTCCACCAGCCACCCCATGTTGGACGACATGATCTGAGCGAATCGACCGACGTTGTCGCAATCGAGCCGTCGAAAGTCGAACGACACCAGCACGGCCTTGACCGCCACCGTCGACAGCGGCTTGGCTTGCCAACGGTACATGTTCGCCGGGATCTCGGCGGTTGGATAGAACTCGATGACGCTCTTGTTGGAAATGGGGATGAGCTTGAGCTTGTCGCCTTCGCTGACCGCTTCGGTGAAGAGCTTCACCGGGGCGCCGGCCACGTAGAACATCGCGTCGATCCGACCCGCCTTGAGCTCGGCCAGCGCCTCGTCCGTGTCGATATTCACCATCTGTCGAGGCTCGACCTCCGCGACCTTGAACATGAGGCGGGCCGTGAGATAGGTGCCGCTGCCCTCCCGGCCGATGGCGACGCGCTTGTCCGCGAGGTCATCGAAGTCCGTGATCTCCTGACGACCGAGGATGTGGACTTCCTCGTTGTAGAGCGGGAACACCATCTTGATCTTCTTCGCGATGCGCTTGAGCACGGGATCGGTCTCGACGCGCGCCACGAAGGCCAGCACGTCGGACTGCACCACCCCGAGCTGGGTGGCCGGACGCTGATAGACCGCGAAGATGTTCTCGACCGAGCCCTTCGACGGCGACACGGTGAGATTGATGTTGTGGGTCTTCATCAGCCGTTGAAGGTTGAGCCCGAACTGGTAATACGTGCCCTTTTCGCTGCCGGTGACGATACCCATGTCCACGGCGAGCGACGATCCGGCAGTCCCGACGATGAGGATGGCGGCGGCGAGTCCGATCAACAACCTGCTACTCATGTGTCCCTCCCACATCCGAGCGGGCGGATGGAGAGCAGCATGGAACCACTCTTGGGCGGTTCTCGTCAAGTAAGACTAGCGTCCAACGCCGACCGTCTCGTCCACCTCCGCATCCTCCCGAAAGAACGGCATGACCTCCTCCGAGAACAACTGCATCATCTCTAAAGTGGCGTCGTGGCTGCCGCCGTTCATCCCCGAGCACACGATGCCGGCCTTCAGCTCGTCCGAGAAGACACGGAGCTTGTCCCGCACGGTGGCGGGACTGCCGTACACGATATAGCCCTCCCGGTCGGCCTGCTCGAAGGTCAGCTCGCTCGGCAGGGGCGGCGGGCTGGCGAGAACCCGCCTGAGCGAGGCCTCGGTCATGTACCCCGGAGGGCGCCAGAACGGCGGGTGCATGCGCAGGCCCGTATTGAAGACCCACATCGTGTGCTTTCTTGCGAGGGCCTCGGCCCTGGCATCGGTCTCGGCCACCACGATGGGCACGTTGACCGTGAGCTGATAGCGGCTCGCCGTGTAGCCATGCCGCTGGCACGCCTCGCGATACTCGCCGTAGATCTGCGCGATGCGCTTGATCGGCGTGAAGACCATCAAGTACGGGAAGCGCCGCTTCGACGCCCATTCCACGGTCTCGCTGCTGCCCTGCGACGGGCACCACACGGGCGGGTGCGGCGTCTGGATCGGGCGCGGCCAGGGGTTGACGTAGTGGTAGCGGTAGTACCTGCCGTCGAACGCGAAGGGCCCGGGTTCCGTCCATGCGCGGAGGATCAGCTCGGCGGCCTCGTAGAAGCGCTCGCGCGAATGCGTCGGGTTGACGCCGGTCGAGAAGTACTCCGCGCTGATGCCGCGCACGAATCCCGAGATGACCCGCCCACCGGACGCCACGTCGAGCATCGCGATCTCTTCCGCGATGCGAAGCGGGTTCTCTCGCAGCGGCAGGCCGTTGCCGAGGATCGCGATCTTCGCGCGCGACGTGCGGCGCACGAGCATGGCGGCCATCACATTCGGGCTCGGCATCGTGCCGTAACAATTCTGGTGATGCTCGTTCACGCAGATCCCGTCCCAGCCGAGCGCCTCCGCGTACTCGAGCTGATCCAGGTACTGGTTGTAGAGCGTGTGTCCCTGGCGGGGATCGTAGAACCGATTGGAGAGCGTGACCCATGACGAGGGCTGGTCGTGCTCCATGACGTAGGGCATCAGGTGGAAGTAGTAAAACTTCATTTCAGCCACGCGAGTGCCAACGATTTCATGGCGAGTGCCTCCAAAATGGGAAACGTTTTGCTGTGGGCCGGAGCGATCCGGACCCGATTACGCCGGAATTCGTCGCACCGGGACCTTGGCACGAAATCGGCTGGCCTTTGTGCCCCATGGTCAAGAGCGAGCCTCGGTGCGCCGTCTGCGGTTGTCCGATCGCCCTCCGCGAGTTTCGAACGGAACGAGCCGGTCGTAGCATTCACATTCGCTGCTGGCCGGTCGAGTCTGCGCCGCCCCCACGCGGGGCGGCGGAAGCCGGGACGGGTTCGCGCGGCCGCGTTGCGACCGACCGTCATGCCACATGACCGAGTGCCGTCACCTCATCGCCGTTCCGCGGCGCGCGCGAAGTCGAGCACGGTTCGCGCGACCGCCTCGGGCTCTTCGAGATGCGGAACGTGGCCCGAGTCGTCGAAGACGCGCAGGGTAGCGCCGGGGATCTCCTTGGTCCACGTCTGGCCGCACGGATTCAGCGGCGCAAGCCGGTCGTGCGCTCCCCAGCACAACAGGGTCGGGGCCGCGATGCGCGCGAGCCGGCGCCGCAGCAGCGGATCATATAGATAGGGATTCCAGGCCACGCGTGCGAGCGCGGCGCCCTGCCGGTACTGGAGGGCGAGCGTCTCCACCGACTGGTCGGGCGGCGCCAGGGCCAGCGCCGCCATCGGGTTGTGGAACACGGTCGCCACGATCTCCGGGACGTCCATGCCGAACAGGAACGGGTAGATCCAACCGTCGACCTTGATCCCGACCGGATCGATCAGCGCCAGCGAGGCCATCCGGTGGGAGGCCATCGTGGCCAGCTCGGCGGCGATCCAGCCGCCGAACGAGGCGCCGACGACGTGCACGCGATCCAGGCGCTCGGCGTCGAGCAAATCCAGATAGTGGAAGGCCAGGTCCGAGATGTGCTCGATCCACTCGGCGGCCGGCGAGCCGCCGTGGCCCGGATGGCTCGGCGAGAGCACCGTGAAGCCCTTCGCGAGCCGCTCCTGGAATTCCAGCCAGCGGCCACCGCCGCCCGCGCCGTGCAGAAACAGCATCGGCGGGCCGACGCCGTCGCTGAGCATGTGAACGGGCGTGCCGCGGATGGACAGTACGCGCTGCGCGACGGCCATCAGCCGATGAAGAGGCCGCCGTTCGGCGAGAGCCACTGTCCGGTGACGAACGACGACTCATCGGACGCCAGGAACAACGCCGCGGCTGCGATCTCGCTCGGCGTGCCCATCCGGCCCATCGGCGTGCGCCCGAGGATCATCTTCCTGGCCAGCTCGGAGACGCCGGCCGTCATCGGCGTGTCGATGTAGCCGGGGCAGATCGCGTTGACGCGGATATTGCGGCCGGCGACCTCGCGCGCGACCGCGCGCGTGAACGACAGGATCGCGCCCTTGGCCGCGCTGTAGTGCGGGACCGACTCCAGACCCATCAGCGCGGCCACGCTCGAGACGTTGACGATGGCGCCGGAGTCCCGGACGCTCATGAGCTTCAACGCCTCGCGCGTGCAGTAGAACGTGCCGTGCAGGTGCACCGCGATCACGCGGTGCCAGGCCTCGTCGGTCATCGACTGCGTCACGTCCCACTGCGTCTGCGCCCTCTGACTGGCAACGATCTCCATGATGCGCGCGTCGCCTTTGCGCATCGTGGCCGCCCGATCGTCGCCGGGGCCCATCGCGACGCCCGCGTTGTTGACGAGGACGTCCAGGCGGCCGTGCTCGCGCTGCAGCGTCGCGAACATCGTCCGCACCGCCGCGCTGTCCGCGACGTCGGCGGCGATCGCGCGGGCGCCGGCGCCGAGCGCCTTGGCGGTGGCCTCCGCCGCTTCCTGCCGGATGTCGTTGACGACGACGCGCGCGCCGGCTTCGGCGAAGCGCTCGCAGATGGCGCGGCCGATGCCCGAGCCTCCGCCGGTGACGAGCGCGATCTTGTCCTCGAGCTTCATGCGATCCTCCGTTGTCGCGGTCAGAGTCAGCCGGGCAGCCGGAGCTCGCCGCGGGCGATGGTCACCGCGCAGCCGCCGACTTCCACGCGCTCGATGCGGTCGCGCGTGCCGCCGGCGCGCGCGAACAGCAGGCTCGGCCGCCCGATCTCCACGCCCTGCGTGATCTGAATCTCGTCGCCCGGCTCGAGCAGGTCGTGACGCACGAGATGGCAGGCGAGGGGCCCGGCGGCCGAGCCGGTCGCCGCATCCTCGGCGATGCCGTGTCCGGGGGCGAACATCCGCGTTTTCCAGCGGAGGCCGCTGCCCGCGAAGCACGAGACGCCGGCGGGCGTCGCGCGCGCCAGCGCCGCGAGATCCGGGGCCAGCGTCGCGACCTCGTGCGGCGAGCCGAGGGTGACGAGCACGTGCGTGGGGCCGTTGACGTAACGCTCGACGGGCAGGATCGGCTTGACGCCACCGAGCGCGGCCACGATGGCGGCCGCGGCCGGCTCGGGCGACACGGTCGGCAGCGGCTGGCTCATTCGCCCAAAGGTGATCCGGGGCCCGTCGCGCTCGAGGACGATCGGCACCAGACCGATGCCCGTCTCGAGCACGATCGTCGGCAGCTGCAGCGGCGCCGCCAGGACGAACGCGCTGCCGAGCACGGGATGGCCGGCGAACGGCAGCTCGTTGAACGGCGTGAAGATGCGGATGCGCGCGTGCCCGCCCGCCGTGGCCGGGTACACGAAGACCGTCTCGGAGTAGTTCATCTCTCGCGCGATCGGCTGCAGGAGCTTGTCGGGCACGAGACGGGCGTCGGTGAACACCGCGAGCTGGTTGCCCGCCAACGGCGTATCGGTGAAGACGTCACAGATCACGTAGCGGAACTCCACGGCTCGCTAGACTACACGAGCCGTGGACACCGCGTAACGCTCAATGCATGCGCTTGTCGTCGAAGCCGTGGCTGCTCTTGATCCGCTCCTCGGTCCCGGGGATGTACTTCTTCTCCAGCTCCTGGAAGTGCGCCACGCGCGCCATGACGTGATGGCTCTCCGTCGGATGACCGGCCTTGGTCTTCTCCAGCCGCCACTGCGCCTGCTCCTGGTCGCGCGCCAGCTCCTCCATCGCGTTCCAGGTGGCGTACATGCCGGCGTGCGCGGCGAAGAGGGTGATGAAGATGAACTTGTAGCCGAGCTCGCCGAGCTCCTTGAACGTCAGCGGGTTGCTGTCGCTGGACCATTTGAACGACGACGAGTAGTTGAAGGAGAGCGGCAGATTCGGATGCGTCTTGCGCATTGCGTTGGCGAACTCGATCGCCGGCTCGCGGGACGCGTTCGACAGCTCCGCCCACACCGAGTCCACGCCGGCGTCCGCGTACATGCGGCCGCGCGCGATCGCCTCGTCCATGCTGCCGCCCACCGCGCCATAGGCGTCGGTGCGCGCGATGATGAAGAAGTCGGGGTCGAGGCGGTTGCGCACGTCGATGGCGGCGCGGTACTTGCCGAGCGCCTCCTCACGACCGACGATCGTCTTGCCGGCGATGTGGCCGCAGCGCTTCGGGAAGCGCTGGTCCTCGAGATGGATGCCCGCGACGCCGGTCTTGATCATCTCCTGCACCGTGCGCATCGTCGAGAGCGCGTTGCCGTAGCCGTCGTCGGCGTCCGCGATCACCGGCACGTCGACGGCGCTCGCCACCATCGACGCGATGCGGGCCACTTCCGTCTGGGTGAGGAATCCCATGTCCGGCCACCCGTTGGCCATGGCGACGGAATAGCCGCTGAGATAGATCGCCTTGATACCGACCTTCTCGGCGATCTGCGCGTCCAGCGGCGAATAGACGCCGCCGGTGAAGACGTAGGGCTCCTCGGCCAGCAGCCGTCGGAACGCCGTGCCTTTGCTCTCGATCATCGCGTGGGTCTCCTTGGATTCGTTGCTCGCCTCGGACGGCGGGGCCCCAACCCCGCGACGTCCTGCACCTCGCACAACGGGCTCGTTATGCGCTCCGCGTGAGCGCCGACGTGCTGGCGCACCAGCGGCAGTAGGTGGTCGCGTCGAACTCGAGCGAGCAGGACGCGCAGATCGTCGTGCCGCACTCCGCGCACGAAGCCCGGCGATCCCGCTCGAGCGTCATTCCGCAATGACAGGCTGTGCTCATCGTGAGTCCTCCCCAGTGGTCTCAGTGCAGCTCGAAGGCGTCGGCCGCGTGCACGTCCGCCGTCTCCAGCAGCGATCCTGCGCAGGCGCGGCAGTACGTCGCCGACTCCAGGTGAATGGTGCAGCCGCGGCAGCAGGTCGTGCCGCACTCGAAGCAGCCGAACAGCGCCGGCGCGCTGGAAACCTCGTGTCCGCATCCGCATCGGCCGTCCATCGTCGCCTCCGTTGTGGCATCGCGAGACTTCGCATGTCGTTCCGTCCCTGGACACGCACGACTCACTCGTGCACTCACTGTGCCGGCGACCGCGTGGGGCGGCAAACTCAATGTTTTTATCGGCCCGATAAACTTTCTCGATCGGAAAGATCTTTCACAGGTGGGTATAATCGGTCCATATCGGCAGACACATGCCGATAAGCGAGGTGAATGGGTGGAGATCGGGCAGGTCGAGGCCTTTCTCGCCGTGGGCACGTTCGGGGGGTTCCGACGCGCCGCCGATGCGCTGCGGGTGACCCAGCCCGCCATCAGCGCCCGGATCCGCGCCCTGGAGGAGTCGCTCGGTGTTCCTCTGTTCGTCCGCGGCCAGGGCGGCCTGACCCTGTCCGCGGCGGGGCGGGCATTTCGACCCCACGCCGAGCAACTGCTCCACGCAGTGGCCCAGGCCCGCCAGGCCGTGCACGATCTCCGTCCGGCCAGCGGCGGCGCCCTGCAGATTGCCGCCGCGCTCTCCATCTGCACCTATCTGCTACCCGACGTGCTCAAGCGGTTCCAGGCCGCCCACCCGAAAGTGATGATCACCGTCCGTTCGGGCCACTCCAAGGAAGTGCTCGAGATGGTCCTCGGCGGTCAGGCGGAGATCGGTCTCGCCCGCTCGCTCCATCACCCGGAGGTCGAGACGCTCAGTCTCCGTGACGATCCGCTCGTCCTCGTGGCCCGGCCCGATTCGCGGGTCGCTCACACGCGACGCGTGCGGCTCGAGGACATCGCGGCCCAGCCGCTGATCTTCTTCGATCGCGGCTCGAGTGACTGGACGCTCACTCACGGGCTCTTCCGCCGCGCTGGACTCGTGCCCAACGTGGTGCTGGAGGTGGAGACGATCGAGACGGCCAAGCGCATGGTGGAGCGCGGCATGGGGCTGGCGTTCCTGCCACACCTGGCGGTGGTGAACGAGATCCGACGGCGCCGGCTCATCGGTCTCGAGCTCACCAACACCGAGCCGCTCAGCCGCAGTCTGGACGTGATCCATCCGCGCCAACGCCCGCTGAGTCACGAGGCGCTCGCGCTGCTCAAGACGCTGCGCGCGGCGGTCGGCGAAGAGGCGGAGACGCCGCAGCGGCCGAGGCGGAGGGCCGATCGCTAGGCTGGATTCAGGACGAGGGCGGGTGGCGCCGCGTCAGCAGCGCGACGATCACGACGACCAGCATGCCGGCGAGCAATGCCAGACCACCGAACAGGAGGGCGGCGGCCATCGGACTCCAGCCGGCGGTCCGCAGCGCCCCACCGTGATCCGCCCACGCCTCGCGCGTCAGCATCGTCAGGGCTGCGACGAGAGCACACCAGCGCTTCACCCGCAGAGTTTCCTTCACCGGCGTCCGAGCTTTTCGATGGACGTGAGCGCCAGGTTGGGGGGCACGCCGCCCAGCGTGAATCGTACGGTGTCGCCGACCTCGACCGCGTCGTAGATCTTCGGCGACGTCGCGCGGAAACCCATCGTCATCGCGGGCATGTAGCCGGCGATCTCGTCATGCGTGATCACGACCACACCGATCTCGGGAAGCACGGCGCGGATCACGCCCTCCGCGTGGAATTCACGCGGACCCGCGGCGGCGGCCCGCGCCTCAGCCAGCTCGCGACCGAGGCGGTCGGCCTGGCGTCCCCACCACAGATAACCGCCGCCGACCCCGAGCGCCAGAGCCAGGTCGAGCAAGACGACGACCTTCCAGACGGCCATCAGTGCACGTGCTCGGCCGGCGGCGCGGCAACGACTTTTTCGTCGTTCAGCGCCTGGATGTTGGCGAGCAACCGCTCGGTGCCGCGCGGCGCGGCTTCGAGCGCGCGCAGATATCCTTGTCGGTCGACGAGGAACTCGGCGTGTGGCCCCGCCATGAAGAGGCCGTACGTCCGGACGATCTCGGGCGCGCCCTCGGTGACGACCGGGAAGAAGATACGAGGCGCGGGGCCGAGACTCTTGATCGCGTCGGGCGAGGCGTCCGTCGGCACGGCGATGATCTCTGCGCCGAGCGGAGCGAGCATCTCGTAGCGCGCGGCCAGCTCGGCCAGCCGGTCACGGGACGCCGGGAGCGTGTAGAGCACGACGAGCACGATGCGCGCACCGCGGTAATCGCGCAACGCGCGCGGCGGCGTTGGTCCGACAGCGAACGTGAAATCCGGCGCGGCGACTTGCGTCCGCGCGGAGTCGACCACGGGGCCGACGCGACGTGCGGCGTCGGCGGCGGCCAGCGCTCGCAGATAGTTCACCAGGCTCCAGCGCTCATTGGGTTCCAGGTGGCCGAACGCCGGCATCGCGCGACGGCCGTGGGTGATCCACCAGTACAGATCGCCGGCCGTGTGCAGCGTCGCGTGATGCGCCCTGAGATCGGGCGGAGGCGGCGCGAGCGCGCGCGCCGCGGGACCGTCGCCCGCCCCCGAGGGGCCGTGGCACGTCGCACAGTCCCGCGCATACCGCACCGCGCCGGCCGCGATAGACGACGCCTGGTACGGCACGGCGGGGCGCTCATAGGTCGTGGGATACGCATCGGTCGCCAGCGGCGGCACGGCCATTACGAGCCCGGCGAGGACGAGCACGCCCCCGCCGGCCAGCAACGGCAGCCGTGCCGAGCGCAGCGCCATCGAGCACAGCGCGACGACGACGCCGAGGACCGCGAGCTGGCTGCCGATCAGCACGAACGGACGCGCATCCGGCGTATCCGCGAGCGCTCCGAGGGCGAGCCGGAACGGCAGTGGCCACTCGGGCTGCTCGTGACGTGCGGGGGGCGAGACACCGAGCGCGACGACGACGAGGAGGATCGCCAGCACACAACACGTCTCGACGGTGACCGACGCGGCCAGCCGGCGCATGGCGGGACGTCCCACGGTCGCCGCGTCGCCGCCCAGCCGCGGCAGCAGACGACGGCGGCCGAGCGTGGCCGCGGCGAGGGCGACGAGGACGAGTACCAGCTTGAGCAGGAGCAGCCGACCGTAGCCCGTCCCCAGGAGGGCCGCGATGGAGCCGACCTGCGCGACCGTGACCACGACGCCCGTCACGAGCAGGATCGCGACGAGCAGCAGCGCCGCCCGAGAAAACCGTCGGGTCGCGACCACGGCGTAGGGTCGGGCGTCGGCTCCGGCCTCACGACTCGCCGCGCGCAGGAGCAACGCGAGCGCGGGCAGCGCGCCCGCCCAGATGCCGCCCGCGAGCAGATGAGCGACGTCAGCCGCGATCGCGGTCGCTGCGGACGGCTCGACGGCGGCGGAGTGGCCCGCGGTGCCGAGGACGCCGAGCGCGAGCGCGGCGAGCAGCAGCGTCTGACCGCGCGCCGCGCGCCAGTCGACGCCCTCGCGCAGATCGAAGCGTAACATCACGAAGGCCCCGAGTAGCAGCAGCAACCCGTGACGCGCCAGCCAGATCTGGCCGAAGCGCGTTTCGAACGCCACGCGTGCGAGGGCCAGCGGCTCGAGCGCCGCGGCCGTGCGCGACTCCAGTGTGGCCGCCTGATGCGCGAGCACGACGCCACCGGCCGCGATCGCAAGCCAGACCAGCGCACGCGTGAGCGCGACGACGCGCGATTCCCATGCGAGGGCGGTGCGCCGATCCGAGCGGCCCGCGAGCAGCAGGAGCGCCGTGCTGCCGACGACCACGATGGACGCGCTCAGGTGGACGAAGCGCGCGAGCAGACCGAGCTCGGTCACTCCCAGTCGAAGCTCAGCGTGACGGGTTTGCCGAACCGCCCCGCGGCGGCGCCCATCGTCTTGAGCGCGGCGGCGCCGAGCGTCAGCGTGATCTCGACCGTGTCGTCCGGTAGCGTCACGTCGGCGCCGTAATGAAAACCTGAGCCGCCGATCATCGGTCGCAGACGCACGGTGCGCGGCGCGGTCTCGACGGACCGGATCGCCGCGCTCACCGGCACGTAGGGCACCGGCTCACCGGTCGTGGTGTCCGTGACGAAGACCATCAGATGCCCGCTCCGTCTTGCGGGCGCCGTGCCGTGCGAGGGTCCCGCGTGGCCCGGCTCCGCATACTCCACACGGACCTTGTAGGGGCCCGCCGTCCGCTCTTGCGGTGCATTCGTGCCGTGATGGTGATGCCCTTGCGCCCCGCCGTCGAGACTCTTGATGTAGGCGACCAGATCGACGAGCTCGGAGAAGGTAAGACTGTCGCGATAATCCGGCATGATCGACCGGCCGTCCGCTCCGACGTAACCGGGGCCCGCCAGGATCACCGCATTGGGATCCACGATCGACTGCGCGAAGTACTCGGCCGGATGGTGCGCGCCCATGCCGGTCAGCTCGGGTCCGACGTCACCGGTGCCGCCGCTCTTCGGGAAGTCGGGCTTCACCTCGTGGCACTTGTTGCATTCGAGCTTGGCGAAGATCTCCCGCCCGGTCTTCGCATCTCCCGGCGGGAGCGTGAACTTCCAGCCGCGCGGCACGCCGCCGGCGCGGTGCAGCTCCTCCATTGTGATCGGTGCGGGCGGCTTCGCTGTGGGCGTCGGCGTCGCCGGCGCCGGATGGCCGGCATGCTGCGCCAGCGCCGGTGCGAGGCTGAGCGCTACGGCCGCCGTCGCCGTCAGAATCGTGAGCGACCACGGCGGAGGAGTCATCTCGCGCTTTCGCTCAGTGTCAACGTCTGCACCACCGTCTTGATCGAGGGGAACTGCTCCTCGTGCCAGACGATGATAAACCCGACCTGAGCCACCGCCACCGCCGGCGCGAACGCCTTGATGGCGGGCGACAGCGACTGCGGCGGGCTCAGCGTCCGCCCGCCATCGCGCGTGGTGCGCATCAGAATGCGTCGGCGCACTGCCGTCGAATCCTCCCACACGACGACCGCGCGACCCGCCGCGTCGACGGCCAGCCGCGCCTGATCCGGGATCGAGCCCGTCGCCGTGTGCAGTCGGCGCGGCGGCGAGAAGCGCCGCGCGTCGGTCGACGTCGCGAACAGGACGTCGGGCCGCCCTTCGGTCGCTTCCGTGTACCACACCGCGTAGAGACGGCCTTTGGCGTCGGCGGCGATGCTGCCACCGCGATGCGGGCATGCGGTGATTTTCCAGCCGTCGGCGTGCACGAGCGCCGGCGCGGCGAAGCTGCGACCGCCATCCCGCGAGACGGCCAGCACCATGTCGCGCACGTTGTCCGCAAGTACCTTGCGCCAGAGCACGCTGACGACGTCGCCGGGCCCCACCGCGACATCGACGCGACAGCACACGCACGTCTCGCCGGTGTCGAGACGAATCGGCTCCGCCACGCGGGTGCCGCGCTCGGTCACGCGAGCGAGCATCGTCGCCGCCTTGTCATCACGCGTCTCGATCCACGCGACGAGCACTGCGCCGTCGGGCGCCACCGCGAGCCCCTCGAACGAATGTGAGGTCGGCTGATCGTCGTTGACTCGCACGGGGCCGGACCAGGTCACGCCGCCGTCGTGAGATGACGACAGCTGCAAGTCGGAGGCGAAGAGGCCGCCCTTCGGCACAGGCTTACGCGAGGACCAGGTGATGAAGAGCGTGCCGTCGGGCCCGGCGGCGATGCCGGGAGACTGATGCAGGGAATCCACGGAGGTGCCGGGCGGGTTGACGCGCACGGGTGCTCCGTGGCCGGCGCGCGCGGCGTAGAGGACGTTGTCGTTGCCCTCCTGCGAGGCCCACGTGACGACGGGCGTGCCGTCGGCGGCGATGGCTACGGCGGCGCCGGACAGATGAACCTCGTGGCCACGCCCGGGATGCGTGATCTCCACGCGCCGCGGCGGCGTGGTGGGCGCGGCGCCGGCGAGCAGCGAGGCGACGGCGATCATCCCCAGCGCGCGCCTCATCGGAATCTCCACTCGAGGCCGCCATAGAACGCGCGGCCATCAGCCGGCTCGAAGAAGCGGCGGTTGGCGTCGTCGACGACGACGGACGATGTGTAGGTGACGTTGTTGAGATTGCGCCCCTCGAAAAAGGCGCTGAGCTGCCACGGCGCGTAGGTGTAGCCCAGCCGCGCGCCCACCGTCGCGTAGGATCGCGCGCGCGCGTCGTTCTGACTGTTGACGAAATAACTCTGCGGCACGACTTCCACGTAGGGAGCCGCCCAGAAACCCGACTGGTGATCGTAGCGGACCTCGGCTCTTAGAAAATGCGGCGGCACGCCGGGCAAGGCGTTGTTGTCGAAATTCGCGTCGTTGACGAACACGAGCCGCGACCACGTGTACGCCGCGTGCACCCTCAGCGCATCGGCCGCGGTGCCCAGGCCCACGCGTCGCGCGAGGTCCTGGGCGATCAGCACCTGGCCGCCGACTTCAACGCCCGTGTGACGCGAGCGGTCGATGTTGCGAAAGCGCGGAATCGTGAACGGCGCGCCGGGGAACGGCTGGACGTTGACGTTCTGGATCTCGTCCCACAGCTCGATGTCGTAGATCGAGAGTTCCCAGGCCGCGCGCTGGCCCCAATTACCGCGCGTGCCCAGCTCGAACTGCCACGCCTTCTGTGCGGCGAGCTGGCCGAGGTTGCCCTGCAGCTGCCCCGGCGCCGTCAGCTCCAGGAGAACCGGTGGCTCGTACGTGCGGCTGACATTGCCGAAGACCTGTACGGTCTTCGCAGGCCGCCAGATAACGCCGAAGCGCGGGGAGAAATCGAGGAAATCGACGGAGTCGGAGTCGTTGCCGTCGATGTCCCCGGGGCCGTCATTGCCGATCATCCGGTCGCGTACCGCGCGGATCGAGTACTGGCCGCGGCCACCGACGATCGCGGTCACGGTCGGCGTCACATCGAGCTGCTCCTCCACGTACACCCCGATCGAGTCGGCGATGTTGATCTGGTTCTTGGTCTTCGCGGGCGGCGTCCCCGTGACGTTGGTGAAGTTCACGTCGATCTGTCGCGTGCCGAAATATTGCAGCCCAGCGGTCACGCGGTTGCCGCGATCGAACAGCGGTGCGGCCAGGATCCAGCGGAGCTCCGTCGAATAGGACCAGGTGGTGTCATCGATGACCGCGAAGGCGAGGGGATGGTGCAGATCCTGATAGTTGAGCTGCGTGGACCATTCGAGCGCCTGCGTCTCGGTGAGCGGCACGCGGACGGTGACCGCCCCGCGGCCGTAGTCGTAATTGCGCGCGGCGCGCAGCCGCAGCGCGAGGTTCGACGGATCGGCGGCGCGCGGGTTGCTATCGAGCTCCTGCTGGGTCAGCGCACCCGGAGGCTGCTCGCGATTCTTCACGTAGTTCAGGTCCAGCCGCGCGCTCGCGCCGCCGCCGAGATCCCAGCCCCACGAGTTGTAAACGCGCTCGCGATGCTGCGCCGAGTGGGTGCGATAGCCCTGGAGCTCGACGTCCGTCAGCCCCAGATAGATGTCGAGCGGACCGTAGATCTGACCGGTGGCGAGATGGTTCTTGAGGAAGCCGAACGAGCCTGCCTCGCTTCGCATCTCAGCGAGCCCGGCGTCGTAGCCGGTCTTGGTGACCAGGTTGATGGCGCCGCCGAGCGCGAAGCCGCCGAAGCGGAGTGAGTTGGCGCCCTTGTAGACCTCGATGCGCTTGGTGTCGAGCAGCTCGAGCGACTCGAAGTCGGAGAAGCCGTCGGCGTTGCCGTACGGGTATCCGTCGAGCAGGATGTTGACGCCGCGCAGGTGGAAGTTGCTGCGCAGTCCCGAGCCGCGGATGGAGATCTGACTCTCGTCGGCGGCGCCCATTCGCGGGCGGATCCACACGCCCGGCGTAAAGTCGAGCACGTCCTTGAGGTTGGCGGCGCGGGACTCCTTGATCTGCTGCTCGCCGATGAGGTCCACGCCGCCCGGCACACGCTGGATCTCCTCGCGCGCCTCGCTCTCGGGCTCGGTGCGCTCGGCCGGCACGCGCGTGCCCTCCACGACGACGGGCGGCAGCTGCTGGCTCGGCTGCGGCGGCGGCTGCTGAGCCGAGACCGGCATCGCTGCGAGGTGCAGGATCAGGACCATCACGAGCGGTCGTTTCATCCTGCTCTCCTATCGCAGCCTGAATTCCACCGGCAGGAGCACCCACATCGCCACCGGCTCGCTCCCGCGCCGCGCCGGCTCGAAGCGCCAACGCCTCACCGCGTCCGCCGCCGCGGCGTCCAGGTCCGGATGGCCTGCCGACTGTTTCACCACGACGTCGCCGACGCGACCGTCGGCGGCGACGAACACACCGAGCAGCGTCGTGCCCTGGATGCCGGCGCGCCGCGCGCTCATCGGGTACGACGGCTTGACCTGATAGCCGCCGCGCGGCGCCGCGGTCTGCGTGATTCCGTCCGACGGCAGCGCGGCGACGGTCGGCGTCGGGCGCGCAGCCGTCGGCGGACCCGACTGCGTGGGAAGGCCTTCGCCGGCCGCGGTGGCGAGCGGAGCATCCGGCGGCGCCAGCGGCCCGCCTCCGGCTGAGGCGACGGGCTCGGTCGTCGGCGTGGACTCCGGCGCCGTCGCCGCGATCGAGGGCGGGGCGGGGGCAGGCGGAGCCGGCGCGGGCGCCACGGCTGCCGCTGGTGGCGGCGTGACTGCCGGCGTCTCCGTCGGCGGTTCCACGGGTTTCGGCATCGGAGTTCGAATGGGTCTTGGCAGCTTGAGCGGTCGCGGGTCGGACTTGTGCGGCGCCGGCTTCACCGTGGGCGCCGGTGGCTCGGGATCGGGAACGAGCTCGGCGATGACGATGGACTCCCGCACGAAGCTCCACCCGGGCGCCAGCATGATCGCGCCGCAGGCCGCCGCGTGCAGCAGCAACGACGCGGCCACGGGCAGCAGCTTCAGCGTCAACAGACGAAGCGTCATCGACATGTGCGCGCTCGCGCGTCTCCCCCGATTCGGAGATGAACGGTTCGCCGCACGGCGAGCATCGCCGGCGGCACGATCGAACGACGAGGGACTAGGCGGCGGGTGGAGCGCGCCCGAGATCGGGCGCGGAAAGACGAGACGGCGCGAACGTCGCGACGTGCGCCGGCACGATGGCGGTGACGACATCGGCCGGACGCTCCACAGCAACTGTGGCGCCGACGATGCCGCCGGAATGCGACGAGACGGCGGCCACGGCGCACTTGGCGGCATCGGCCTCGGTCAGGTGATGTACGGAATGCATGCCGGCCTCGAACACGCCACAGCTCAGCAGCACGAGCAGCGCGAGCGCGAGGACTCGGCGATGGCGCAGCATCAGTGCGAGCAAGACCGCCGCCCCGGAGACGAGCAGCCATGGGCTGGGGCTCGCCGGCGTGACTGCGCGGAACGCCTCGGGGCTCGCCGCGGTGGCGATCGCGCTTTCCGCCCGAGCGATCGGCGCATCGACGTGCGCCCACGCGGGGCTCGCGATCGCGAGCAGGGCGACGGCGATCGCGACGATCGGGATCTTGCGCGTCATCCGGGCCATCCTACACGATTTGCTATCGCAGGGACGATTCGCTTAGCGCAGATGGAACTCGACGGGCAACTCGACCCACATGGCGACGGCGTCGGCGCCCCGGCGTGCCGGGGCGAATCGCCAGCGGCGCACGGCGTCGGCCGCGGCGCGGTCGAGGTCGGGGTGCCCGGCGGACTGCTTCACGACGATGTCGCCGACGTGCCCGGTGGCATCGACGAAGACGCGCAGCAGCGCCGTGCCCTCGATCCCCAGCCGTCGCGCGCTCGACGGATAGGACGGCGTGACTTGATAGCCGCCTCGCGGAATCGCGGTGCGCGTCACGGCGGCCGCGACGGCGGGGGCGGCGGGAGCCAGCGCGGCGACGGCCGCAGCGGAACCCGTGCGCTCGGGAGTGATCGTCGACGACGACGTGACGGAGGCCTCGGAGCTGGAGGAGGAGGGCGCGGCCGAGCCCGACGAGGAAGGCATGGTGGTCGGTGGCGGCGCGGTGGCGACCTCGCGTGGCGTCTCAGCCGACGCGGCCAATGGCGGTGCCGCCTCGATCGGCGGCGCGGCGGCCTGACGCTCGATCGGTGGCTCTACCTGCGTCGGCTTCGGTGGCGCGGTGGACTGCGGCGGCGCCGCCGGCTCGGCCGGTTTCGTGGGCGGCTTCGGCCTGGCCAGCGGCCGCGGTGGCGTGACCGGCTGAGGAGCCGGCGCCGCTGGCGGCTCGGTGACGATGAGCTCGGTGACGATGAGGCTCGGTCGCGGCGGCGGTGTCGAGGCAGGCACCAGGCTCATCGCACCATAGACGAGGACGTGCGCGAGCGCCGACACGGTCAGCACGGCGGCACGAGATGCGAGGTCGCGCTTCGACACGCTCATTATCGTCGTGCGCGTCATACTAAACCCGATCGGCCGGCTCGAGGTGGCCACGAATGACATGGCTAGAAGTGGACGGCGATACCACCCAGGAACGAGCGCGGAGTGCCCGGGGTGAAATGGACGTCGGCCACTCCCTGGGCCGGCTCGCCCGGCAGCCGCGACGTGAAGGCGAACTGCGCCTCGCGCCAGTGGACATTGGCCAGGTTCTCGATGCTGAGAAACGCCTCGAGGTTCCGGTACCGGTATCGTCCGGTCCAGTTGAGCAGGGTATAGCCCCGCGCCGTGAATTGCCGCTCCTCGTCGGCGGGGCGGTCGCCCAGATAGCGGATCTCGAAGCTCGACGACAGGCCCCACGGCAGTCGCACAGTGATGTCGGCACGCGCCGTCCAGATCGGGGCCAGCGGAATCGGCGCGCGCGTGTCGACGAATTCCGCGTGGGTCGTGTACGTGAAGTCGCCGGTGAACGTGAGCCAGTCAAGTGGTCGGATTTTCACGCCGACCTCGATACCCTCCCGGTGGCTCGGACCCCGGGGCTCGGTCGTGCCGTCGTCGCCGACGAACACGAGCTCGCTGCTCAGGTTGAGGAACCAGTATGTCGCGAAGAATTCCGTCCGGGGCAGCGCGCGCGTTCGGAAGCCGAACTCGTACCCGGTCGCCGTGGGAAGCGCCTCCAGCCCGGGATCGGCGAGGACGGCGCGCGCGTCGTTGCTGTGAAAGCCGGTGCCGAAGTTGCCGAAGAACTCGGTGGCGACCCAGGGCCCGAGAATCAGGTTCGCCTTGACGTTGGGTCGGGCCTTGGTGACGTCGCGCGTCTGGAATGGCTCCGGACCGACGACGTGCTCGGTGCCCTGGAACCGAAAGATGTCGCCGCGCGCGCCGGTGACGAGGCGGACCTTCTCGATGGGCTGGAGGTCGAACTTCACGAACGGCGAATACGACTGCTCCACGATGCTCACGTCCTGCACGCGACCGACCTGGTGCCGCTGAATCGCGTTGGCGAGCACGATGTGGGGCGTATCGAGGCGGTACTGGAACCCCGCGGTCGATATCACCGGGATCCCGAGCGGCGTGGTCCTGATTTCATACTGGATGTCGGCGCCGGCGACGAACCGCCGGTCACGCTGATTGATCATGTCGCCGTGCTCGGGGTCGTTGAGGAATAACGTGAAGTCGTTGAACAGGCTCAGCGCGTAATAGCTGCCATAGACATGCGCGGTGAGGCGCTGAGTGTCGGTGACCTGCCAGCGGTAATCGATATTGAGGTTAGTTCGCTGCGTGATACCGCCCTCGTTGGGATCGATGGCTCCGAATCGATCGATCAGCCCGGACCGGATCGCGCGTTCCGGGATCTGGCCCGAGCCGTGCCACTCGGCACGATAGTACGAGGCCCACACCGCGAGCTTCATGTCCTCGGCAATGCTCGCGCTCGCCTTCGCGAAGAGGTTGAAGCGCAGATAGCCGTTCGGATGCTCGAACGGGCCGTCGCTGCGATAGCCCTCGAAGGCGACGAACGTCTTGAGCGCGTCACGGGTCGGCGACACCAGCGCCAGGTAGCGCTGGGTGTTGAAGCTGCCGCCGGCGACCTCGAGCGTGTTTTCTTCGACGTAGTCTCGGGTAAGGAACAGGATGGTGCCGGCCGTGCCGAAGTCGCCGTACTCGGGGAAATAGGGACCTTTCAGCACGTCGACGGCCCTGACCGTCTCCGGGATGAGAAAGTGCAGATCGGCGTAGCCTTGGCCGTGCGCGTGGCTTCTGAGGTTGACGGGCACGGCGTCGACGAACAGTGCGAGGTCGGTGCCGTGATCGGCGTCGAAGCCGCGGAGCAGATACTGTTCGGCCTTGCCTCCTCCCTGGTGCTGATTGATGATCAGGCCCGGCACGAGCCGAAGGATGTCGGCCGGGCGTCCCTGTGGGCGTAGCTCGAAATCCCGGCCCGGGATGATCTGCTCCGATGACGAGGACACGGGGGGTGGCGCCGTGACGCTGATGGGCGGCAGCACGGGAACGGGACCGGTCGGCGGCGCCTCGGGCTCCTGGGCCCAGCCCAGGGTCGAGGCGCAGAGGAGACCGGCGAGCGTGGCGGCGGCGTGTCGGCAAGGTAGGCGTATGATCATTTTGCGGATCGTAATACCACGGTGAACCGCCGACGGGAAGGGGGGGCCGGGCGCGCGGCCCGTCGTGACGGGGTCGTACGCTTCACGGTGTCGCTCCCCGCCTCCCTGATGCGCACGCTCGATCGGCTGCGATCGGCGCGGCGCTACTCCAACCGCAGCGAATTCGTCCGCGATCTCTGCCGGGCGGAGCTGGTGAAGAAGGAGTGGCGCGAGCAGGCCGGCGAGACGGTCGGCGTCCTGGTGCTCGTGTACGATCACGACACGCGCGCGCTCGCCGACAAGCTCACCGACATCCAGCACGACAGCCACGGCATGATCACGTCGGCCCTGCACGTCCACCTCGATCGCCACACCTGTCTCGAGGTCATCCCACTGCGCGGCGCCGTCCAGGCGATCGAGCGACTGGCGAACGACCTGATCTCCGTGAAAGGCGTCCGCTACGGGCAGCTCGTTCCCGCGACGACCGGCAAGACGCTGACGTGAGGTACAGCGCGCTCGTGCTCCGCCGTCTGGCCTGGGCTGCCTTCGCCGTGATGCTGACCGTCGGACCCGGCGGCGCGCATGCGGTCCTCGATCGCACCGATCCGCGCGCCGGCGTCAGCGTAAAGACGGCGCCGTCGCAGGTGAAGCTGTGGTTCACCGGGGCGCTGGAGCCCGCCTACAGCCGCGTGCAGGTGCTCGATGCGGCCGGCAAGCGCATGGACCTCGGCGACGGCGGTGTGGACACGGGCAATCCGGCGCTGCTGCGCGTGTCGGTGCCGGCGCTGGTCCCCGGCACGTATCGCGTCGTCTGGCGCGTGCTGTCGGTCGACAGCCACGTCACGGAGGGACAGTTCTCCTTCCAGGTGATCCGGTGATCGCTCGCGAATCGCTCACGCTGGGGAAGCTGGCGTTGGGCTAAAGTGAGGCACGAGGTCGGCGGCGGCCTTTGTGGTGAGGCCAGTGCAACCGGAGACACGCTACGCCAGGAGCGGTGACGTCCACATCGCCTACCAGGTGGTGGGGAGCGGCCCGCCCGACCTCGTGTTCGTTCCGGGGTTCGTGTCCCATGTGGAGCGTGTGTGGGAAGAGCCCCGTGGACAGCTATTCCTCCATCGGCTTGCGTCCTTTTGTCGCGTGATCCTCTTCGACAAGCGCGGGACGGGGCTTTCGGATCGGGTCGGCACGATGCCGACGCTCGAGCAACGAATGGACGACGTCCGAGCGGTCATGGACGCGACGGGCACCGACCGCGCCGCCATCATGGGAGCTTCGGAGGGCGGGCCTATGTCCGTGCTGTTCGCCGCAACCTACCCCCAGCGGACATCGGCGCTGATCCTGTTTGGGGCCATGGCCAGGAGGGCGTGGGCTGCGGACTATCCGTGGGGTCGGCGGCCTGGCGAAATGGAAGCGCGCCTCGCCAGCGTGGAGCAGACCTGGGGCACTGGCGCTTCCGGCGACGTGTTTTCACCGAGCCATGCGGGTGATGACGACTACCGGAAGTGGCTGGCCGCCTTCGAGCGATCGAGCGCCAGTCCGGGCGCAGCACTGGCGATCGTCAGGATGAACATGGAAATCGACGTGCGTCACGTGCTCCCGGTGATCCGCGTCCCCACGCTCGTCCTGCACCGGATCGGCGACCGCGCGGTTCCGGTGGAGCATGGGCGATATCTCGCCGCGCACCTACCGGCCGCGAAGTACGTCGAGCTGGAGGGCATCGATCATTTCCCCTAGGCGGGGGACGTCCATCCTCTGATCGAAGCAATCGCGGGGTGGCTCCCTGGCGTGCGCCACGCGCCCGAACCAGATCGCGTGCTCGTCACCGTGCTGTTCACCGACATCGTCGGCGCCACAGAGCGGGCAGCAGACCTGGGCGACCGCCGCTGGCGAGACCTCATCACACAGCATCACCTGGTCGTCCGCCAGCAGCTCGAGCGCTTCCGGGGTCGTGAAATCGACACGGCAGGCGATGGGTTCCTCGCGGCGTTCGACGGTCCCGCGCGGGCCGTCCGCTGCGCCTGCGCCATCGGTGATGCCGTCAGGCAGCTGGGCCTCCGCATCCGAGCAGGAGTGCACACTGGCGAGTGCGAGGTGATCGGCGACAAGCTCGGCGGCATCGCCGTCCACATCGGCGCTCGGGTGGCGGCGCTCTCAGCGCCCGACGAGGTCCTCGTCTCAAGTACGGTGAAGGATCTGGTGGCAGGGTCCGGTCTTCGCTTCTTCGATCGCGGCGTCCACAGCCTCCGCGGCGTACCCGGGGAGTGGCGACTCTTCGCCGCTGAGCGAGTGGAGCGCTGACCGAGCCGTGCAGCAAGGCTGACCGAGCCGTGCAGCAAGAGAGAATGCGGCGCCGCCGCCAGCGTTATCCGGTGATCTGCTGCGCGAGGTAGTTGGCCTCGCTCACCTGATCGATGAGCGTGAGCTGCGCCTCGAGCCAGTTGGCGTGCTCCTCTTCGCCCTCGAGGATGGACTCCAGCAGGTCGCGCGTGCCGTTGTCGCCCAGGCTGCGCGCGGTCTCGATCCCGGCGTTCAACGCCTTGATCGCCGCCTTCTCGACCTCCAGATCGAGACGGAACTGTTCCTTGACGGTCTGGCCGACGTTGACCTTGCCGAGCTTCTGGAGATTGGGGACGCCTTCGAGATAGAGGATGCGCTCCACCAGCCGGTCGGCGTGCTTCATCTCGCCGAGCGATTCCGCGCGCACCTTCTCCCACAGACGCTTGTAGCCCCAGTTCTCGCACATGCGTGCGTGGATCCAGTACTGGTTGATCGCGGTGAGCTCGGCGGTCAGAACGTCGTTGAGGAGCTGGATGACCTGGTCGTGGCCCTTCACGGGCAGCCCCCCGGGAAACCGGCGCCTGGGATCAGTGCCGGAAGTTAGGTGCTGGACGCGAGGGCACAGCGTACACCCGGCTCCGCGGCGTCGAGCAGGGCCGCGAGCATCCAGCGGCACGAGCCGCAATCGGTGCCCGCGCCGCGGCACGCCGTGGCCAGCTCGGGCAGCGAGGCCGCGCCGGCGGCCACGGCGTCGTGCAGGGCGCCGTCCGACACGCCCCGGCAGAGGCACACGATCACGACGCACTCCGGATTAGGTGTACATTCATGCCGGCATTAGGGTTGCCTAATATCCGTCCCGCTGTCAAGTGGTATCGTAGGCCGGTGCCGCTTCGCGCGATTCTGTTCGACGCCGGCAACACGCTGATCCGCATCGACTACGCGGCCATCGCGTCGGCGCTCGCCGCGCACGGCGTGTCGACGGCGCCGGATGCCCTCATGCACGCGGAGTGGCGCGCGCGCGTGCGGCTGGACGACGACATCTTCGGCACGGGCGAAGTCGCGTCGACGGAGGCGCGGACGACGCACAGCCGCTACATGGCATACGTGCTCGAGGGCGTCGGCGTCACGGATGCCGGCATCGTCGAGGCGATGGACGCGTGGCGTCGGGCGTACAACCAGCCGGTCGGGCTCTGGACGGCGCCGGAGCCCGCCGCCGCGCCCGCGCTGACGCTGGCGCGGGACGCCGGTCTGCGGACCGGCGTCATCTCGAATTCCAACGGGACGATCAGGCAGATCCTCGTGCAGCGGGATCTCCTTCGGCTGGTCGATTTCGTGCTCGACAGCCAGGAGGAAGGCGTGGAGAAGCCGCACCCGGAGATCTTCGCGCGCGGCGTCGCCCGCGCCGGCGTGACGGCCGCCGACGCCGCGTATGTCGGCGATCTCTATTCCATCGACGTCCTGGGCGCACGGCGCGCGGGCCTGCGTGCGGTGCTGCTGGATCCCGGCGGGTGCTGGGACGCGCGCGACTGTCCGACCGCGGCCACCGTGCTCGACGCCGTCAAGGGGCTGCTCGCGTGTACCTGAGCCGCGAGCTCTGGCGCTTCACCGCCGGTGTGCGCCGGCGCATCGTGTGGGCGGTGGTGATCGGTCTCGTCGCCGTGGCCGCCGGCATCGCGCGGCTCGCGCTGCTCGGCTGGCTGCTCGCGAAGGTGCTGGCGGGGCCGACGACCTCGGCGTTGCTGCTCGCGGTCGCGCTCGTCGCCGCGGTGACCATCGCGCGGGGCGCGCTCGAATACTGGCGCACGATGCTCGCGCACAATACCGCGGCGCTCGTGCAGGCGACGCTCCGCCGCACGCTCTACGCGCACGTCACTGCGCTCGGTCCCGCGCACTTCGGTCGCTCGCGCACAGCCGACGTCGTGCTCTCGATGGTGGAGGGCATTCAACAGCTCGAGGTCTACTTCGGTCAGTACCTGCCGCAGCTCGCGGTGGCGGCCCTGACCCCCGTGCTCATCTTCGTCTTCGTGGCGTTCATCGATCTGCCGGTGGCGCTGGTCACCCTCGTCGCGGCCGTGGTGACGCTGCTGGCACCAGTCCTGTGGCACCGCCGCGAGAGCCGTCACAGCCTCGCCCGGCAGAAGGCCTACGCCGCCTATGGCGCCGAGTTCCTGGACACGCTCCAGGGACTGCCGACGCTGAAGGCGTTCGGACAGAGCGAAGCGCGCCGTCGTCTGCTGGAGGGGAAGGGGCGGGAGCTGTTCGAGAGCACGATGTGGGTGCTCGGCTCCAACGTGCTCACGCGCGGAATCGCCGACACCGGGATCGCCGTCGGCGCCGTCGCCGCGCTCGCGCTGGGCGTCTATCGCGTGCAGACGGGCGCGATGGGGCTGCCGAGCCTGCTCGTCATCCTCATGCTCGGCGTCGAGGTGTTCCGGCCGCTGCGCGAGCTGCGCGTGGTCTTGCACCAGGGGATGCTCGGCACCTCGGCCGCTCAGGGCATCCTCCCCATCCTTCGCGCCACGCCCGAAGTGCGCGAGGCGCCTGATGCAGCGCCGGTGACGGTGCTCACGCCGAGCGTGACCTTCGACGACGTCACGTTTACCTATCGGGGCGGCCGCGGAGCAGTCCACGATCGCCTCCGCTTCACGGTCGCGCCGGGCGAGCGCATCGGCTTCGTCGGGCCGAGCGGTGCGGGCAAGTCGACGATCGCGCGGCTGCTCCTGCGGTTCTACGATCCCGAGGGCGGACAGATTCTCATCGGCGGACGCGACGTGCGCGGGCTGCGCCTCGACGATCTCAGGGCGCAGATCGCGATCGTGCAGCAGGACACCTATCTATTTCACGGGACCGTGGAGGACAACCTCCGCATCGGCAAGCCGACGGCGACCGCCGAGGAGCTGCAAGCGGCCGCGCGCGCGGCGAACGCCGACGAGTTCATCGCGCGCCTGCCGCAGGGCTATCGGACGGTGGTCGGCGAGCGCGGCGTGCGCCTGTCCGGGGGCCAGCGGCAGCGGATCGCCATTGCGCGCGCGCTGCTGCGCGACGCGCCGATCCTGATCCTCGACGAGGCGTTGTCCGCGGTCGACGCCGAGAACGAGGCGGTCATCCAGCAGGCGCTCGACCGCCTCATGCAGGGGCGCACGACGCTGGTGTTCGCGCACCGGCTCTCGAGTGTCGTCAATGCCGACCGCATCCTGGTGCTCGAGGCCGGACACGTTGCCGAGATGGGCACGCACGGCGAGCTGATGGCGCGCGGCGGCGCCTACGCGCGCCTCATGGCCGCGCAGGCGGCCGACGCGGCGGTGCCTGCCGACGACGCGCCGTTGTCGGCGGAGACGGCGACGGCGCCGCCCGAGGACGGCGCGGGGGTCGCCGAGCGGGCCGCGGCACCGGGTGCCGAGCTCGGGTGGCTGCGCGCGATCCCGATCTTGTTGACGATGGTCCGGCACTACCGTCGGCGGCTCGTCGTGACGTTCGCGCTCGGCGTCGCGCGCGTGGCCGCGCTGATCGGCGTCGGCGTGCTCAGCGCGTTCACCGTGCGCGCGGTCAACCGCGGCGAACCCGTCGCCGCTCTCCTCATCGCGCTCGCCATCGTGGCGCCGTTGTCGGGCGTGCTCCACTGGCTGGAGTCGTGGCTGGCGCACGACATGGCCTATCGCCTGCTCGCCGACCTGCGACTGGCCCTCTTCCGGAAGCTCGACGCGCTCGCTCCCGCGTTCCTCGTGCAGCATCGCAGCGGCGACCTCGTGAGCGTCGCAACGCACGATGTCGAGCTGATCGAGTACTTCTTCGCGCACACGATCACCCCGGCCTTCGTGGCCGTCGTGGTTCCGCTGGTCGTGCTCGGCACGCTGACGGCGGTCGGCTGGCCGATGGCGGTCGCGGTGCTGCCGTTTCTCGTCTACGCGGCCGTCAGCCCGATTCTTGGTCGCGCGCGCATCGACCGACTCGGCGTCCGGGCGCGCACGATCTCGGGGGACCTCAACGCCCACGCCGTCGACTCCGTCCAGGGCCTGACCGAGATCATCGCGTTCCAGCACGTGCGCGCGCGCGGCGAGGAGTTCGCGGTCCGCGCGCGCGACTACCTCCACGCGCGCACACCCTTCCTGCGCGACCTCACGCTGCAGAGCGCACTGCACGAGATCGTCACCGGACTCGGCGGCCTCGCCGTGCTGACGGCGGGCGGTCTGCTGGCCATCCACGGCCGGCTCGACGCCGGGATCTTGCCGGTGATGACGCTGCTCGCCGTGTCGGCGTTCGTGCCGGTGTGGGAGATCGCCCAGGTTGGTCGTCAGCTCGCGGACACGCTCGGGGCGACGCGGCGCTTCCACGCGATCGAGACGGCGCCCGTGGCCGTGCAGGACGGGCCCGGCGTTGCCGCCACGCGCCGCGGCGCGGCGCTGGAGATGGCGCACGTGACGTTCACGTATCCGGGGCGCGTGCGTCCAGCGCTGGATGACGTTCAGCTCGTCATCCCGGCCGGCGGCACGGTGGCGCTCGTGGGGCCGTCGGGCGCCGGCAAGACGACGATCGCGCATCTCTTTCTGCGGTTCTGGGATCCGGACAAGGGCGTGGTGCGCCTGGACGGCCACGATCTCCGCGACTATCGCCTGGACGAGCTGCGCCGGCGCGTGGCCCTCGTCGCGCAGGACACCTATCTCTTCAACGACACCCTGCGGAACAACGTTCGGCTGGCGCGCCCGGGCGCGACCACGGTGGAGGTGGACACGGCGATCGAACGGGCGGCGCTCACGGAGTTCGTCGCCTCGCTGCCCGACGGCCTCGACACCGTCGTCGGCGAGCGCGGCACGCGGCTGTCGGGCGGCCAGCGTCAGCGCGTCGCGATCGCGCGGGCCTTTCTGAAGGACGCGCCGATCCTGATCCTGGACGAAGCCACGTCACACCTCGATGCCGTGAGCGAGGCCGCGGTGCGGGGGGCGCTCGATCGCCTCAAGCAGGACCGCACGACGCTGGTGATCGCGCACCGTCTCTCTACCGTGCGCGGCGCCGACGCGATCGTCGTGCTCGATCGCGGCCGGGTGATCGAGACGGGCTCGCACGCCGAGCTCCTCGCGCGGCGTGGCCTGTACGCGCGGCTGATCGCCGCCCAGCTGTCGGCGGTCGCGGCGGGCTGACGCCACCGCCGGTGACGAACGGCAGCGCCGCCGCGTTCACGGCGGCAGCGTGACGAACGGGTAGCGGCGAAGCGAGTCGTAGATGACACGCTTCATCTCCTCGATCTCGCCCTTGGTCGCGGCTTCGAAGCGCAGCGTGAGGTAGGGATTGGTGTTCGACGCCCGCACGAGGCCCCATCCGCCGCCGGGAAACAGCACGCGCGCGCCATCGATGTCGATCGTCTGGAAGCGCGATTTCAGCTCGCGCGCCAGCTCCTCGATGACTCTGAATTTTTCGCCGTCGGGGCAGGGCGCCTTCAGCTCGGGCGTGGCGTGCAGGTGGGGGACGGAGTCGAACAACGTCGAGATCGGACCGCGATGGCGGGCGGCGATCTCGGCGAGCTTACACGCGGCGAGAATGCCGTCATCGACGCCGTAGTAGCCCTCGGCGAAGAAGATGTGACCGCTCACCTCGCCGCCGAGCAGGATGCGATCCTCGCGCATCTTGCGCTTGAGGTGCGAGTGGCCGGTCTTCCACATGACGGGCACGCCGCCGTGCTTCCGGATGTCGTCCACCAGCACCTGCGAGCACTTGACGTCGAAGACGATCCTGGCGCCGGGATGCCGCGCCAGCAGATCCCGCGCGAGCAGCACCAGGATCAGGTCGGCCTCGTGTCGCCGTCCGCGCTCGTCGATCACGCCGACGCGATCGGCGTCGCCGTCCCATGCCAGGCCGAGATCCGCGCCGACTTCCAGGACCTTCTGCTGCAGATCGACGACGTTCTCGGGGTCCTCGGGATCGGGCAGGTGATTCGGAAAGCGGCCGTCGGAGTCGCAGTGCAGCTCGATCACATCGCAACCCAGCCGGCGCAGCAACGGCGGTCCGAACACGCCCGCGATGCCGTTGCCGGCGTCGGCCACGATCTTCAGGGGTCGCTCGAGCCGCACGATCTTCGCCACGGTATCGAAGTAGTCGTCGCGCGGGCTGCGCGTCGTCAGCCTGCCGGCGCCGGTGGCGAAGGCGCCGCGCTCGATGGTCTCGCGCAGCCCCTGGATCTCCTGCTCGTCCAGGGGCGCCGCGCCGGGATGAACCATCTTCACGCCGTTGTAATCGACGGGATTGTGACTGCCCGTGATGTTCGCGCCGCCGTCGAGCTTCCAGTGGGCGGTGGCGAAGTAGAGCATCGGCGTGGTCACGATGCCGATATCCACCACGTCCAGACCCGCGGCACGCGCGCCCTCGACGAACGCGGCCTTGAGCCCGGCAGAGGATTCGCGGTTGTCCTGGCCGACGGCGATCCGTCGGCCGTCGCGGCTGCGGATCAGGGTGCCGTACGCGCGCCCAACGAGGCCGAAGACCTCGGGATTGATGTCGGAGCCGACGCGCCCGCGGACGTCATAGGCGCGGAAGATGTGCGGATTGAGCATGGGGCCGTTGAACCGAGCGTACCACGCCGTGCGATGATGGCGCGAAGCTCTCTGCGATGATGGCGCGAAGCTCTCGAGGGAGGCCGGCATGAACGAGGCGGAGCTCAAGCAAAAGACGCGCGACACGGCCCGGAAGCTGTTCCATACGCTCAAGGGCGGCGCGGGCTTCGAGCAGTGGAAGAAGTTCGACAAGGATCTCGCGCGACAGCTGTCCATGTTCTTCGCGGGCACGCTGTATAGCCGCGAGGTGCTCTCCCAGAAGCAGCGTGAGCTGTGCGCCGTGGCCTCGCTGACGGTGCTCGAGCGCAGCAACGAGCTGCGCGCGCACATCCACGCCGCCCTGAACGTCGGGGCCACGCGACAGGAAGTGGCGGAAGTCATTTTCCAGCAGGTGACCTATGGCGGCATGCCGGTGGTGGTCGAGGCGCTCGACGTCTACGCACGCGTCCTGGGCGAGCGCGGCGAGCCATTTCCCGCCGAGGACGCCGCCGCCCGATGACGCGTTCGCTCGACGCGGCCACGCTCGACCGCGCGCTCGCCGCGGCCGTCGACGCCGCGCGCGCGGCGGGCGTACTCGCCATGAAGTACTACACCGGCGGCTTCGACGTCGTCATCAAGCCCGACGACACACCGGTGACACAGGCCGATCGCGAGGCCGAGGAGACGATCGTCGCCGCGCTCGCTCGGGCCTTCCCCGACTGGGGCTTTCTCGGCGAAGAGTTCGGGGCGAAAGGCGCGGCCGACGTGCGGTGGATCATCGATCCGATCGACGGCACCAAGAACTTCGTGCGGCGCATTCCGGTGTGGGCGACGCTGCTGGCTCTCGAGGCGCACGGCGAGATCGTCGTCGGGGTGATCCACAATCCCGTGAGCGGCGAGTTGTATGCAGCGCGCCGCGGCGGCGGCGCGTGGCTGAACGGACGGCGGGTGACCGTCTCCGACGTGGGCGACATGTGGTCGGCGACGCTGCTGCACGCGGGATTGCGCCTCTATCGGAAGGCCGGTGTCTGGGAGGGGCTGCTGCGACTCGTCGACGCCACCGAGCGCCAGCGCGGGTTTGGAGACTACCTCGGATACGGGCTGGTCGCCGAGGGCAAGGCGGAAATGTACGTCGAGGTCGATCTCAAGCCCTGGGATCTCGCTCCGTGCAAGATCGTCGTCGAGGAGGCGGGAGGACGCTTCACCGATCTGACCGGCACGCCGACGGTCTACTCGGGCAACGCGCTCGCCACCAACGGCCGCCTGCACGACGCCGCGCTGGCGCTCCTCGCCGGGCGGTGAAGTCCGCGACGCGGCGCGGTGACAGCGCTCGCGATTCATCCCGGCGCGCTCGGCGACGTGCTGCTGGCGATTCCGGCGCTCCGCGCGCTGCGCGCCGGCGGCGCGCCCCTCACGCTCGCTGCGCAGCCGAGGATCGCCGCGCTGATTGCGGCGCTTGGTGAGGTGGACGCGGCGCAGGACTTTGATGCGCTCCGGCTCGACGCCCTCTTCGCGGGCGAAGACGGCGCGCACCTACCGGCGGTGGACCGTCTGGTCTGCTGGTTCGGCGCGCGCGACCCGGACTTCGCTCGCCGGTTGTCGGCGCTCGTGCCGGGCGCCGTCGTGGCGCCCTCGATCTCGAATGACCGCGACGTGTGGGCGCACCTCCTGGCGACCGTCGGCGGACGGGCGCAGCGACAACCGGCCTCCGTCGGTGAGGGGCTGATCGCCCGCGGGCGTGCCGCGCTGATCGCCGCCGGGGTCGCGCCGTCACAGCGCGTGGTCATCGTGCATCCCGGCGCAGGCTCTCCGGCGAAGTGCTGGCCCGCGGACTCGTTCGCCGGCGCGCTCGAGGGACTCGGCGACGTCGCGGTCGTCGTTCACGAGGGTCCCGCCGATGCCGAGCCCGTGGCTCGCCTTCTCGCGCGCGTGTCGTCGGCGCGCCGGCTCCACCAGCCCGATCTCATCACGCTCGCGGGCGCGCTTGCCCGGTGCGCCGCCTACATCGGCAACGACTCGGGCGTGGGTCATCTGGCGGCAACGGTCGGCGCACGCTCGCTGATGCTGTTCGCGGAAGCGAATCGACGATGGCGGCCGTGGTCGATCACGGCGCGGATCGTGCCGGTCGGCATGGAGGGCGCGATGGAGGACGTCGCGCGTGTTCGTGAGACCCTGCAGGCGATGCTCGGATGACGCGGCGGGGTCGGTGGTCGACGATCGCGGCCGGCGGCGTCGTCATCGCCGCCGGGTTCGCGATCGCGCTCGTCGAATTGTTGCGATTCCCGAAGGGCTCGGTCTGGATCGTCGTCGCTGTCGCTGCGCTACTGCTCCTCGTCCTCCGCGCCGTCGGGCGTCCCTGATATCGCGTCCGCCTCACGGAGCAGCTCGTCCGCCGCCGCGTTCAGGTCGGACATCTCGAGGAGCCGGAGCTCGTACCAGATGTCCATTGCCATGGCTTCACCTGTTTCGGTGCTCATCACACCGCGCCGTCGGTTGTTCGACCTCCCCTCCGTTCGAGCGGGGGCGTGCTTGAGGGCGGCTAACACAGCAGCGGCCGTGCCACATCGCGCGAACGTGATGTCAGTGATTTGCGCGCAGTCGGTCGGCGGCGGATGGCGTCATGCCCGATCACCCCGGGCAGAGTGACCGCTGCTCGACGACGCCGGCCCGGGGGGCGCGGTCGGGCTATTCCTGCCTGAAGTGAATGGCGTATCGACCAAGACGGCCGTCCGGCCGGCGGCCGATGATGCCGACGACGCGAATCGGCTTCGACGTGTCGAGACCCTGGTGCTCGAGGTGTCGCGCGAACGTGAGTGGAAGCGCCTCGACGTCGATCAGGCGGCCGATCTCGTTCGGGAGGGGGACCAGGTCGACCCCGGCGGTTCGCAGATCATTCGGATCAAAGGCAAGCACTGATGCCTCCGGTGCGGGTGACGAAAAATCTTGGGCATTCTCGACCCCGGGCGGTAGCTTTCCTCAGCACAGGGAGACACGCATGGCACACCGGATCCGAGTCACGATCGCTGCCGCCGCCCTGTCGGTTTCGACGGCCGGCTGCATTGCGACAGAGGAATGGACCCAGGACGTGCTGGGAAAGCGTCAGGCGGAAATCGACGGCCGCTTCGTCAAAGTCGAAACCGGAGTGCGTGAACAGGGCGAGCGCCTCGACAAGGTCGAGGTGCGGGTCGAGAAGGTGGAAAATCGGATCGCCGACCTCGAGCACCGCGGTCCCCGGAAGATCGCGACGGAACGAACGGCGAGTACGGGCAGCGTGGTCGTGCGGAGCACGAGCCAACGCACACTGGTCGCGGTCGTCCACGTGCCCTTCGCCTTCGACCGCGCGGACCTGGATCCGAGCGCCGAGGTCGCGCTCACGACGATCGTGACCGAGATGCGCGACAACCCGCATATCACCCTCGATCTCGAGGGCACGACGGACCCCGTCGGGACCGTCGGTTACAACGTCAAGCTCAGCCAGCGACGCGTCGAAGCGGTCAAACGACGCCTTCTGGACAAAGGTATCGAGCCCTCCCGGATCGTCAGCTCGACCGCGCGTGGCCCCCTCCTCGATAGTTCGATCAAGAACGACTTGAAGCGGCGTGTCATGGTGAAGCTGATGAAATCCACGGACTGAGGAATCGCGGAAACCGGTCCCGATTTGGGATTCGGGACCGGTTCCCTGTGGATTTCACCTCACCGGCGTCAAGATCGGCACGCCGAACGACTGGATCTGCTTGTTGCTGTTCGCGTTGATGTTGGTGGTGTCGCCGGTCTTCAAACTATTGATGTTGACGTTGTTGCTGGACACCTTGTTCTTGACGTCAACGGAGGCGCCGCCGCCGATGCCGAGGCCGACGGCCGTCTGCTTCTGCTTGTTCTTCACGTCGACGTCGGTGTTCTGATGCGCCTTCGCATCCGCATCCGCGCGCGCCTTCGCGAAGTCGGGGCTGCCCTTGCTGTCCGTCTTCACCGGCTCGATGCGTCGGAGGCTGGAACCGTCGGTGTTCTGGGCCATCGCCGGGCTCGACGCCATGACGAATGCGATGGCGGTCCCGACACCGACCGCGATCAACAATGTGCGCGCTTTCATAAGTCCTCCATCGTGATGATGTGCACTGCGTGGAGCTCCCGCGACGTCGTCCCTCACACGGGGCGAGTGGGGGCGCGGATGGAGCTCCGTGTGGCCGACTGACCGCCACGCCACGGCTGGCTCATCGGCCGGATTGCGGCTCGAGCTTCGCCTCGATGCGCAACGGCTGGGTCTCCGGGCGGTACGGAAGATCGACCCCGTACTTGCTCGCCACGCCGGCCCAGTCTTGTGGATGACCCCATGCGAGCAGGCGTCCTTTATCGAAGAGGAACCAGTACGACAGATGGCGTCCGGCGTCCTGAGCGAGACTGACCTCGGCGATCTCGAACCGCGTACTGCTCGCCGGCCGACCGAGCGTCACGAGTCGCATGCCCTGGACCTCGACGACCCTGCCCTCGCGCTCGACGAACACGGTGCCGAAGAGGCCGAAGACGAGATCTTTCGGCTGTCCCTTGTACACGGAGGCGAGACGCGTCTGATCGTGATAGACCGCCGGCCGGCGCTGCTCGGCCTCGATGGTCGAAGGCGACGGCGCACGTGCCTCCGTCGTCTCATACCGCTTCGCGTCCCGAGCGCTCGGCGATGGAGCCGCCGTCACGAGCAGGATTTGCGGCGTCACCGACGGCGCGGTCTCGTTGGACGACACACCGGGGCTCGGTGACACGCTGGGGCTCGTCGAACCACCAGGGCTCGTCGTCTTGTCCTCCGTGGTCGGAGCAGGAGTGACTGCGCCGACCGGCTGCGACGCGCCGCTGGGGTCCGTCGAGCTGGTCGAAGACTGCCGCAGGGCGGTGAGCTGCAGGACGACCTCCCCCTCCACGCGCTGATTCGACCAGCCTGTTCCGAATCCCAATGTCCCCGCGATCGCGTAGGGATGTGCGCCGGCGGCGGGCAGTCCGGTGGCGCCTCCCGATGCGCCGAAGCCGAGGCCGAACATCGTGTTCTTGGGACGGATGTTGAACTCCACGATGCCGACCGTCGCGCCCTTGCGCATCGCGCGGTAGGCGGCCTCGCAGAGGGCGGCGATGAACGGGCCGTCGGCCGTCGTCGCCATCGCGGTGCCCACGTAATTCGTCATCGTCACGGGAACGGACGTCGTCTCAGGCTTGCCCGCGTAGAAGAGCTTGATGGTTTCCGCGTCGTCGTCTTTCGATCCGCCGTACCAGGTGACCTTGGCGTCTCTGCACCGCTTCGCGTCGGCGAGCGTGATCTCCGCCGGCAAAAATGCCGGGACGTTCACGAATGCGTCAGGCTTGTAGGGCTGACTGAAGTTGCTCGGCGGGGAGGGGATACCGGGTAATTGCGGCAGGTTCGTCGATCCCCCGATGTAGATGCCCTGGTAAGGATCGGCTCCCGAATACACCTCGAGAGAGCCGTTGTTCACGCCCGTGTTGTTGCCGGAGAGGAACTGAGAATTGCTGTTCGAGTTCGAGTTCCGGTTGTTACCCGTGGACAGCGAGTTCGTGTTGCTGTTGGTCGTCGTGTTCGTGGCCGCGGGCCCCGGAGCCGTGACCCGTGGTTGCGGCTGGGCAATCGCTTCTCCGACGCTGATCAGAATGGCGATGACCGGCAATAGTCTCTTGACCGCTCGCATACACGTCCACCCCCCGTAGTCGGCGGGCATCCCATCCGCCCCCGATGGTCTCGGTGCTGCCGGATACGGACAGACGGCGCAGGTCCTATCGACTTCGAACCGGATATCGTCGACCGGCGCTCTCGTGACCGCCGCCGGACGGATCGATCCGCAGCCTGTCGTTCAACGTCGCGTCGCTCGACGACGTCGGCTTGGGAGCCTGCGTGCCGCAGTCGAGATACGCGCGATCGTCACGGCCTGCCAGTACCGCACAGCGCGTACCGACCTCGGCGGGATTCGCGTCCCCGCGGCTCAGACCGGTTTCGTCGGTGCGCTCGGTCGCCGGGCCACTCTCCAGGGCCACGAGCAGGAGCATCAGCACCCCACATCTCCTCATGGCGCCGCAAACATCGGCCGTGCGACGCGACACACCGGGACGGCAAGCACTGACATGCGACGCGATCGCGCGCACGTTCCGTGCCACGACGCGCGCGCGCCGTTTGATGCGGGATTCGGAGATCAAGATAGGAAACGGTTTTCCGAAAAACATTGGTGAGGCTCCGAATTGTTAACGGCGACGTTAAGGCCGCGGATGCGCGTGCGAGGCTACGAGTCCGCCGCGTCGAGGCGATAGTGCTTGATCTTTTCCAGCAGCGTCTTGTAGCTGATGCCCAGGCGGCGGGCGGCCGCGATCCGGCGCCAGTGCAGACGCCGCAGCGTCCGCTTCAACACCTCGCGCTCCGTCGCCTCCGCCGCACGACGCACCAATTCCTTGAGACCCAGCGAGTCCGTTGACGGCCCGCCGTTCGCGACGTCGGGGAGCGCGGGCATCTCCATGTCGATCGGCGGCGGACGTTGCGCCAACACTTCGAGGTCGGCGACCACGGTCTCGGTGCGTAACACCACGATGCGTTGAATGACGTTCTCGAGCTCGCGAACGTTGCCGGGCCAACTGTACCGCTGCAGTCGTTCGAGCGTCGCGCTCGACAATCGCCGCGGCCCGCCCCCGTGCTTGCGACAGTATGTCGTCAGGAAATGATCGATGAGAATCGGTATCTCTTCGGGGCGCTCGCGCAACGACGGCACGCGGATGTTCAGCACGTTCAGGCGATAGAAGAGATCTTCGCGGAAGCCGCCCTGCGCGACATAGCGAGTGAGATCCCGGTTCGTCGCCGCCAACACCCGCACATCGACGCGGATGTCGTGCTCGCTCCCGAGGCGCGCGAACTGGCGATCCTGCAGCACTTGGAGCAACTTCGCCTGCACGGAGAGCGGCATCTCGCTGATCTCGTCCAGGAAAATGCTTCCTCCGTGCGCCTGCTCGAACTTTCCGCGCTTGGGATGGTCGGCGCCGGTGAAGGCTCCGCGCTCGTACCCGAACAGCTCGCTCTCGAGAAGATCCGTTGGCAAGGCGGCACAATTGATCTTGACGAACGGGCCATCGCTGCGCCGCGACCGGCGGTGGAGCATTCGTGCGACGAGCTCTTTGCCGACTCCGCTGTCCCCGGAGATCAATACGGTGACGTCGGTCGGCGCGATGCGGGTCACCATCGCATCGAGCTGACGCATGCAGGCGCTGTTGACCAGCGGCTGGTACTCGTCGGCGACCCGAGCATCGAGTGTGTGGGTGCTGTTCATTTCGCCACGCCTCCCGCCGTCCGCACGTCGAATCGCGCGTTGGCGTGATGACGCGAGGTCCTGCTCAGCAGGGTTCACGCCACTCGGGCAAGCGCGTGTATTGCTTGCCCTCGTGGTCACCCGGTCCGACGTATCCCTCCGTCGACTGCCCAGACTTCGAGGCAACCTGCCCACGAACGTAGGCAGGTGCTGTTCTTTGGTCGGACCGCTGGCGACCACCCGGCACCGTATGACCGGAAGCGGTCGTCGTTACTGCGCAAAGTCCTCGCGACCGTCGCGCGATGCGACCCGCCCGTTGAAAAACCTGCTCGACACGACCGACGGATGCCCACATTTCTGGGCAGGTCGTCGCGCGAGCGACCGACTTCGCGTATCCTTTCGCCGCCGGCATGCGCGCACCCGTGTGCGCGCCCCGCGAGCCACGGCCGGGGAGCGGCGTATGGCCATGAGTCAGTTGCTGCTTTTCCTCGTTTCTGTGCTGTTCCTGGCCCTCGCTGCGTTCGTCTACCGATCGGGCCGATCGAATCCGAGCCACCGGTGGTTTGCCGCATTCGTGGTGTGCGCGTCGGCATGGACGTTCGCCATCGCCGGGCGGCAGTGGGGGACGAATCTCGAAGCGTGGAACGATCTCGCGTTCGCGAGCGCGAGCCTGCTGCCCTCGACCTTTTTCGCGTTCACCTGGGTTTTCCCGACCCGAGCGTCGCGGATTCCGTCCGCGGCGGTCGGGGTGAGCGTCGTGCTCGGCGGTGTCCTGGCCGTGTTGTCCGCCGTGACGCCGCTCGTGTACTACGACCCGGTGATGACATCCGAAGGATTTGCGCGCAAGTCGGGTCCGCTCTATCCGGTGTTCGCGATGTATTACCTCGTGACCTGGATGCTCGCGCTCGTGACGCTCGTCGCGAAATGGCGTGGCGCGCGCGGTGTCGCACGGGTCCAGGTGCGGTACGTCACGTGGGCGTTCGCGCTCTCGGGGCTCGGCGCCATCACCACGAATCTCATCCTGCCGTGGTTCACGGAGCGCTCGACCTATACGTGGTTCGGCCCGTACTTCGGTGTCCTGCTCATCGGACTCATCGCGCACACCATCATCCGACATCGCCTCATGAATCTCCGTCTCGTGATCCACCGAGGTCTGGTCGGTGCCGTCTCGGTATTCCTGGCCCTCGTCCCGGTCACGCTCGTCGTGGGAATCATCTGGCCGCGGCTGCCGGAGCGCCTCGACGCCGGAGAGCTGCTCGTGCTGTTCGGCGCCGCGTTCGCCGTCGGGCTGGTGAGTCCGCTCACGCGCGCCGGCGCCGCGCGCATCCTGCACCGATACGTCTACCGGACACAGGCGAACTACCAACGGACGGTTCGCGACGCGAGTACCGGCCTCACGCGGGTGCTCAACACGGACGACCTCCTGACGGTGCTCATCACCACGCTTCGGAATGTCATCCGACCCGAGGGGCTGGCGATTTACGCCGCGCAGGATTCGCTCCTGGTGCGTGTCGCCGAGGCGAGACCCCTGGAAAGCGGACGCTTCGGCCTCCCCGAGCAGCTTCCCGTCGTCGTCGCCGAGGGGTTGGCCGGAACGAAAGATGCGATCGCCGCCGACCATTATCGAGGCGAGACGGTCGGCGCCGGGGTGCTGCACACCACGTTGCAAGCGCTGAACTGGGCGCTCGTCCTCCCACTGCTCGCCGAAGACCGCGTGATCGGCGCCATGGCCATCGGCCCGAAGCTCTCCGGTGACCCGTTCTATCAGGATGACCTGCATCTGTTGATGACGCTGGCCAACCAGGCCGGCGTGGCGCTGAAGAACGCCCAGCGCTACACCGAGGTTGTCGTTGCGCACGAGTATGCCGCCCGGATCGTCGCGTCGATCAGCAGCGGCGTCGTCGCGGTGAACCGCGCGCAGCACATCACGTTGTTCAATGCCTCGGCGTCCGCCCTGACGGGACTCGACCTCGCCGCTGTCCACGATCAGCTCACGGACGTGCTTCCTCAGCCGCTCGGCGAGCCCCTGCGGGCCGCCCTGTGCAAGGGAACCGTCGTGAGCGTTCCGGAGGTCACCTTGAGGGCCGATGCGAGCCCCGTGACGTTGACCGCGTCGCCGGTCCGCGATCTGTCCGGAACGATCGTCGGCGCCGTGTCGGTCTTCAGCGATCTGACGGGGATTCGCGAGCTCGAGATGGAGCGTCGGCGGGCGGAGAAGCTGGCCTACTTCGAGATGCTCGCGTCGGGCGTCGCGCACGAGATCAAGAATCCGCTGGTCGCCATCAAGACGTTCGTGCAGCTGCTTCCGCACCGCCAGAGCGATGTCGCGTGGGTGGACAAGTTCGGACGCGTCACGTTGCGGGAGATCACGCGGATCGAGCGGCTTCTGGAGCGGCTTCGCGCGCTGGGACAGCCGAGCGCCCATCCACCGGTTCGCGTGGATGTCCGCGCGCCGGTCGCGGAGGCCGTCGAATTCCTGCAGCCGGTGTTGACGGAGAAGGGAACACAGCTCACCGTCCGGTTGCCCGGCCAGCCGGTGGTGATCGTGGCCGACCACGACGGCCTGAAGCAGCTCGTCGTCAACCTGCTCTTGAACGCGCACGAGGCGACGCCGCCGACGGGCACGATCACGCTGGAGCTGAGCGCTGAATCGCACGCCGCCATCCTGACCGTCTCCGATACGGGCGAGGGGATCGCGCCGGACCTCCTCGAGCAGATCTTCGATCCCTTCGTGACGACGAAGCCCCACGGAACGGGCTTGGGCTTGGCGATTTCAGCGGGCATGGCCGCGCAATATGGCGGCAGCCTCCGCGCCGCAAACAACGTCTCGGCGGGCGCCTGCTTCACGCTCACGCTTCCGCTCGCGTCCGCGGAGGCCATATCGCGCTCGACGAGCGCACGTCGGGGGACCCGGAGCCGACATCCGTAAGGCGACGGCTCTCTGGTACACTCCTCGGCCTCGGGCGGTCGGGACCGGGGCTCCGGGTGTTCATGAGCGCCGGTCGCGAGGCACAGATGACAAGTCAGCCGGCCGGACCGGCAGGTCCGATCACGAATCAGCGCTCGCCGCGGCTGCCGCGCGGCACCGTGCTCGTCGTGGACGACGAGGAGAGTGTCCGCCTTTCGCTGTGCTCGATTCTCGAGGGCACGTACGATGTTCTCGAAGCGGCCGACGGGCGACAGGCCCTCGACATCCTGGGCACGGACACGGTCGATCTCGTGCTCCTCGATCAGCGGATGCCGGGGGAGAGCGGCATCGACGTGCTGCAGCACGTCAAGGCCATCGATCCGACCATCGTGGTCGTCCTCGCCACGGCCGTTCGCGACCTGAAGACCGCGGTCGAGGCCATCAAGCGCGGCGCGTACGATTACATCACCAAGCCGTTCGACGTCGAGGAGATCCTCCTCCTCGTCCATCGTGCCCTCGAGAAACGGGCGCTCGAGCGCGAGGTGCTGTGTCTGCGATCGGAGCTCGCGCCCGCGCGATTCACCGGCAGCGACAGCTTCCGGGGGATCATCGGGCGGCACCCCGAGATGGTGAATATCTATCAGCGCATCGATCAGGTCGCTTCGACCCCGACCACCGTCCTCATCACGGGCGAGAGCGGTACGGGCAAGGAGCTCGTGGCACGCGCGATCCACCATCACAGCTCGCGGGCGACGCAGCCGTTTGTGGCCTTCAACGTCGCCGCATTTCCCGACAGCCTCATCGACGCGGAGCTCTTCGGTTACGAGAAGGGCGCCTTCACGGGGGCGACCGCGCGCAAGCTCGGCAAGTTCGAGCTGGCCCAGGGCGGCACGGTGTTCCTCGACGAGATCGCCTCACTCCGGGCCGATCTCCAGACCAAGCTGCTGCGGGTCCTGCAGGAGCGCGAGGTCGAGCGACTCGGCGGCGTGCATCCGACCGCCGTCGACGTCCGCGTGCTCGCGGCGACGAACACCGATTTGCGAAGAGCCGTGAAGGAGGGAACGTTTCGCGAGGATCTCTTCTACCGGCTCAATGTGGTCGAGATCCATCTCCCGCCGCTCCGGGAACGGCGCGAGGACATCCCGCTGCTGGTGGATCACTTCGTCCGGAAGATCGCGCGCGAATGCAGCAAGGACGTGCGTGGGATCTCGCCCGGCGCTCGGGATCTGCTGTCCCGCTATGCGTGGCCCGGCAATATCCGGGAGCTCGAGAACGTCATTCATCGCGCCGTGGTCCTGGCGAGGGACGTGGTGCTCCAGCTCGACGACTTCCCGCTCGACGTCGCCATGCCGCAGGCGCGCTCGGGCCTGGCAGAAGACACCGGACTTCCCCTCAAGGATGCCTGCGAGCAGTTCGAGCGTCAGTACGTGCTGCGGGCGTTGGATCGCGTCCAGTGGAACGTGAGCGGGGCGGCGAGGATGCTCGGTGTACATCGCAACACCATCATCACCAAGCTCTGCGCCTGGGGTCTGCACCGCCCCGGCAGCTCGGGCGATCGCGCCGCTGCGTCCTGACGCCGCCGGCGTCTTGCCCGCCGGCGGCCGCGAAGGTCACCGGCCGAACAACGCGCTCAGCAGCACGTGGGTCGGCACGTAGACGATCAGCGGGAAGCCGATCAGCAGCAGACCCAGGTAGACGAGCGGCGGCAGCCGGCGCTGCGGTCGACCGCCGGGGCCGAAGACCCAGTTGATGTTCTCCTTGGGATCCGTCAGCGCATACGTGAGAGGGAACACCACCCACGCCAGCGCCGTCTGCGCGGCGAGCGCCCGCGCATCATAGCCGAGCGTGGACAGCAGCCACACCAGCACGAGCGGCATGGGAATGTGAAAGAGCGACAGGGCGCGGATCCAGAGCGGGATCCCGGGATCGAACATGTAGTCCGCCAGCGGCGAGACGCGCATGCGGAGCAGCAGCCGCGAGAAAAAGCTGACGTTCCAGAGCAGCTCGGGAAGCAGCACGGCCACCGCCATCATGCTCGCCAGCAGCCGGTTCTCGGCCCACAACGCGACGGCGGTGGCGATGAGCGCGATGTCCGAGAACCACAGGAAGTTCGCCGGACCGTAGTGGACGTAATAGACGGGAACGATCACCGCGACCATGACCGAGTAGCCGAGCTTGAGCCACAGCGGGATCACCGACCCGGCTTCGCCCAGATGTCCCGGTCGTGCATCAGCCGGATCTGCCGGCGGATCACGTTGCGGTACTCTGCGTGCGTCATGGGCGCGCGCTTGAGATAGAGGTTCTTGGGATAGATCGGCTTCTCGTAGAGCAGCTGGTAGAGCTCGGTGCGCAGATCCTTCATCCAGTTGTCCCACTGGGCGCGGGCGCGATGGTCTCGCAGCGCTTCGATGTCGATGACGCCGCCCACGTAGGTGGACCCGGCGCCGTAATCCTGCTTGCCGACGATGCGCCCCTTGTAATCGATGATGAACGACCGCCCGCCGAAGGTGTCGATGGGCGTGCTCTCTTCGGGGAAGAGGTAGTAGGTGCCCATGTTCGGCGCGACGACGTACATATTATTGTCGAGCGCGCGCGCCCGACTCTGGATCTCGAAGATCTCGTTGCCCGTGGCCGGATGCGGATACGAGGCGCGATAGACCAGCTCTGCCCCATTCAGGGCCAGCGCGCGGGCGTTCTCGGGGTAGGAGCCTTCGTTGGCCATCATGATGCCGAGCCGTCCGATCTCGGTGTCGGCGACGGGCCAGAACGCGTCCAGCGTGCGGCCGTACTTTTCGATCCACCAGTCGTACACGTCGTGCGGGCACACGGAGTGCTCGACGGGGAAGAGCGGCGAGACCTTGTAATGCTTCAGAATGACCTTGCCGCGCGGGTTGATGATGAAGCCGACGTTGAAGTAGCGGTCCTTGAGATCGGGGTGCCTCGCTTTCGCCTGGGCCATGACGAAGGTGTTGTACTCCTTCGCGATCTTGCCCAGCTCCTCCGTCTCCTCGCCCGGGATGTCGATCGCGCACTCACGCGCGAAGGTGGCGTGGTCGAGATCGAGCACCTCGTCGTTGAACGCCTGCAGCGCCCCCTCGGGAAACGCGATCAGACGCACGGGCAGGTCGAGGCTCGACAGCCACGACGCCGCCTTCACGAGGTGCTTGAGATGTTCGAGGTTCAGCTTGATGTCTTTTCGCCGTCGGATGCCGCGAACGGTCGGGATGAGACCCACGGCGGTGTAGGGCTTGATCATGCGCGCGCCTCCTTGGATGTATCCGGCCGCCGCAGAGGTATCACGACGTGGCCGGATTCGTCATAACACTGACATTGCGGCCATTGCCGCCGTCTGGCATCGTGTCGAGCCATGCGACGCGTATGGATCCTCGCGTTCCCCGGCGCGCAGGTGCTGGACGTGACCGGCCCCTACGAAGTGTTCGCGATGGCGTCGCGTCTCACCGATCCTCCAACGGCCCGCTACGACGTCGCGGTGGTGGCGCCGAGCGGCGGTCGATTCGCCACGTCGGGCGGGCTCTCGCTGGTGGCCGATTGCAGCCTCGCCCAGGCCACCGGTCCCGTGGACACGCTCGTCGTCGCGGGCGGCCAGGGGACCCGGGCGAGCGCGCGCGATGCCCGCCTCGTCGCCTGGATCCGGCGCACTGCACGTCGCGCGCGGCGTGTAGCCTCCGTGTGCACGGGCGCCTTTCTGCTCGCCGAGGCCGGGCTGCTCGACGGACGACGGGCGACGACGCACTGGGCGATGTGCGACGCGTTGCAGCGGCAATTCCCCGCCGTCCGGGTCGAGCGCGATCCGATCTTCGTGCGGGACGGCCACGTGGTCACTTCGGCTGGCATCACCGCAGGCATGGATCTCGCGCTGGAGCTCGTCGAAGAGGATTACGGCCGCGACGTGGCCCTCACGGTCGCGCGCTGGCTGGTCATGTTCCTGCGCCGCCCGGGCGGCCAGTCGCAGTTCAGCGCGCAGCTGTCCGCGCAGCTCGCGGAGCGCGACGGGCTGCGCGACGTGCAGGGCTGGATCGCCGATCACCCCGACGGCGAGCTGAGCGTTCCGGTGCTGGCGCGCCGCGCGCACATGAGCCCACGAAATTTCGCCCGCACGTTTCGCCGCGAGGTCGGCGTGACGCCGGCCGTGTACGTCGAGGCGCAGCGCGTGGAGGCGGCGCGCCGCCTGCTCGAGACGACGACGCGGAGCGTGACCGAGGTGGCCTCGGCGTGCGGCTTCGCCCGCGCGGAAACCATGCACCGTGCGTTTCGTCGCGTGCTCCGCGTCGCGCCAGCGCAGTATCGCCGTCACTTCCGGGCCGCGCCGCGCGGCCATGCCACGGCTTCCTGAGCGGAGCCGCAAGGAGAAATGTCAATGGACATCGCCATTCCGATCTTCGACCGCATCACCGCGCTGGACGCGATCGGGCCCTACGAAGTGCTCTCGCGATTGCCGGGTGCGCGGATCCGCTGGGTAGCCATCACCCCCGGGCCGTACCGCACCGACAATCGCCAGCTCACGCTCACGGCGGACGAGCCGCTCTCGGCGGTGCCGCACCCCGAGATCATCATGGTGCCGGGCGGCTTCGGCACGCGCGCGCTCATGACGCCGAACCCCCTGCTCGACTGGCTTCGAGCGGCGCACGAGACCAGCCGGTGGACGACGGCCGTGTGTACGGGCTCGCTGCTGCTCGGCGCCGCCGGCATCCTGCGTGGGCTGGAGGCGACCACGCACTGGGCGGCGCACGAGCAGCTCGCCGAGCTCGGCGCGAAGCCGACGCTCAAGCGCGTCGTCGAGCAGGGCAAGGTCATCACCGCCGCCGGCGTGTCGTCCGGCATCGATATGGGCCTGACGCTGGCCGCGCGGATCGCGGGCGAAGAGTTCGCGCAGAGCATCCAGCTCGGGATCGAATACGACCCTCAGCCGCCGTTCCACGCCGGCTCGCCGCAGACCGCGCCGCCGCACATCGTCGCCGCG
>Ga0114129_10000525_pt1 | contig 46845 bp, 40 predicted proteins | sample RhiMetdeltSRZDD1_FD_80071 | JGI IMG/M metagenome (GOLD analysis project Ga0114129, IMG submission 80071) | Populus rhizosphere microbial communities from Tennessee, USA - Rhizosphere MetaG P. deltoides SRZDD1 (version 2) (version 2) | ecosystem: Host-associated > Plants > Roots > Rhizosphere >...
AACAAGCGGCATCTGAGCAAGCAGTACCCGAACAAGCGGCACCGGATGAGAACGAGGAAGCCGGAGAACCGGAGCAGCCGCAGGACTCCGCCGCCACCGAAGCGGCCGAGCCACCATCCGAGGCGGCCGAGCCGCCCACCACCGAGGCGGCCGAACAGCCGCCGCAAACCACGGAAGACAAAGAGGCCGACCATGGCTGAGCACCGGCGATCCGCACGTCGGCATCCGTTGATGGTGACCCGCGAGGTCGCCGAGCTGTTCCGCGTCACGCCGACGACCGTCATCCGCTGGGCCGAGAAGGGCAGGATCACATGCAGCCGCACGATCGGCGGCCACCGACGCTTTCCCCGGGACGAGATCGAGGAACTCGCCCGGTCGGCCGGCATCGCGCTGATCGCCGACGCGCGTCCGGTTGGGTCCACCGCGAAAGCCATTCCGGCTGGCCGATCCCGCTCGGCTGGCCGGCGCCGCGAAGCGAGCGGCACGCCCGCGACGAGGCGGCAGCCGCCGGGCCGAACGCGATCGAGCGCCATCCCCGTGAGCCGGAGCGCTCCGTCGACTGGCGCTTAGCCGCTCTCATCGCCGCGGCCGTGGCACTGGCGCTCGCTGCGGGCGCCAGCGTCTGGCAGTTCGCCGAAGCCGCCCGCGACCGACCGCCGGCCTCACGCCATCCGTGAGCCGAGCGGCCGCCACCCGTTCCCGCCCCCGTCACCCGTTTCCGCTATAAGCGTCAGAACCGTTGCGGCGCATGCCGTGCCGCGATCGGCAAACCCGGGCACACGCTCCCGGCACCCCTCCTACGCTCGCAATCGGCGGGCATTGACTGGACGGGGGAGCGATGAGTGGGGAACCTGCGGATCATCCGGGCGGACCGCGGCCCGGACGGCAGCATCGAGTCCTCGCGACCAAGCTGACCGTGCCCGCCCCGCCGCCGTACCTGGTCGTCCGGTCCCGCCTGCACGCACAGCTCGATCGCGGCGTCCAGCGTCAGCTCACCGTCGTGAGTGGACCGCTGGGCGCCGGGAAATCCACCCTGCTGGCCGCGTGGGCCGCCGCCGGGCCGCCGGTGGCCTGGCTCTCCCTCGACGACCTCGACAACGATCCGGTGCGCATGTGGGCCCACCTGCTCACCGCGCTCCACCGGGCCACCGGTGAGGGCGCTCTCGCCGCGTTTTACCCCATGGGTACGCCGCCAGACGCGTACTTCGTCAGCGACGTGGCCGCCATCGTGTCGCGTTTGGAGCGGCCGGTCCGCGTCGTGCTGGACAACTTCGAACGGCTGGCACCACCGGCCGCCGAGTCGGTGGCCCTTCTCCTCCAGCACGGCCTGCCCAGCCTCCGGGTGGTGATCGCGACCCGAGGCGAATCCCCGTCGCCGGTCGCCCGGCTAAGGCTGGCCGGTGACCTCGCCGAGATCGGTGCCGCCGAACTGGCGTTCACGACCATGGAAGCGGCGCACTACTGGTCCGTCCGTGGGCGTACGGTGGCCGATCCGGGTGATCTGGTGCGGCGTACGGAAGGGCTGGCGGCGGGCGTCTGCCATGACGAGGAGGCGCTGGCCGAACTGTTCCGGCGGGAGGTTCTCGGCCCCCGCCCAGCGCTGCGCCAGTTCCTGTTGCGGTGCAGCGTGGTGGACCGGGTCTGCGGCGGGCTCGCCGTGGCGGTCACCGGCCGCCGTGACGCCGCCGGTGTCCTCAGTAGACTGTCTGCGCAGGGCGTACTGCAGCGGGCGGACGGATCATGGTACCGCTATTCGCTGCCGCTACGGGACTTCCTGCGCCGCGAGGCCGACGCCGACCGCGTCGGCCCCCATCGCCGCGCGGCGCGCTGGTACGCCGGCCGCGGCGAGTTCGCCGACGCCGTACGCCATGCGACGCAAGCCAAGGACTGGCGGCTGGCGGCCGGGCTCACGACGGCGTACGCACCGGCGGAGCTGTTCGGGGCGGACGCCGATGTGGTCCGCGACCTGGGTCGGCAGCTGCCCGGCGCCTATGCGGCCGACGAGCCGGAGATCGCCGCGACGCTGGCGTTGCTGTCAGCGGATCGGGGATCGGCCGCCGACACCCGCCGGTACGCCGCCCTGGCCCTGCGGACCATGGAGCCACCGGGATCGGAGCGGTACGCCCGCCTCCGCGCGGTGCTGCACCTCGCCGCCATAGTGCTCGCCCGCGACGACCCGGCGACGGCGTACGCCGAAGCCGAAGAGCTGACGACATTGCTGTGCACCTGCGCGCTCGGTGCCCTGCCCGCCGCCGAACAGCTGCACGCCGTCGCCGACCTGACGATGGGCGTACACCGGTTGTGGGAGGAGGCCGACTTCGACGGCGCCGAACCGTTGCTGACCGCGGCGCTGACGGCGGCCCGCAACCATCGCCTGTCCCGGGTGCAGGCGGAAGCGGCGGGCGCACTGGCCTTCATCGCTGCACTGCGCGGTGAAGTCCTTACCGCGCAGGAGTTCGGGGAGCTGGCGACCGAGGACCGTACGCCGCCGGCCCGGTTCGCCGAAGGGCTGGTGCGCTGGTCCATCGGCGCCGGACCCGATCCCCGGCCGGAGTTCGTGGACGGCCACCCGTCGCAGCCGTTGCCGAAGGCGATGCGCCAGACGATGCTGGCCGAGAACCGGCTGGCCCGGCACCGGCCCCGGGAGGCGCTCAATCTTTTGTCCGATGTGGACGACGCCGCCGATCCGGTGACCGCGCGGGCTCGGACCATACGCGGCTGGGCGTACCTGGATTTCGAGGAGCCGGTGCTGGCGCTGCGGTCGGTGGAGGCGGTGCACCGGCAGCCGTCGGCCGGGCCATGGGCGCAGATCGACGCCTGGCTGGTGGAGGCGCTGGCGTGCGACGCGCTCGGCCGGGACGGCGCGGTCGGCGTGGCCATCGCCGAGGCGCTGGCCCTGGCCGGATCCGGCATCGTACGCCCCTACACCGATGCCGGTACGCGCCTGTCCGGGTTGCTGGACCGGCGCCCGGATCTGGCCGCGGCGTACCCGGCCCTCGCTACGCTACTGGACATCGGCGCGGCAGGCCGGCCCGTCCACCGGCTCGTCGAACGCATCACCGACCGCGAGGGCACGGTGCTGCGCTTCCTGCCCAGCCTTCTCACCACAGTGGACATCGCGCAGGAACTGTGCTTGTCGCCGAACACCGTCAAAACCCACATTCGCAGCATCTATCGCAAGCTCGACGTCACCACGCGGCGTGACGCGGTACGCCGCGCCCGCGAACTGGGTTTGATGCACCAGGATCCACCCATCATGCACGCATGAACGTATAATTCGTGCATGTACGAAAACAACCTACGGGCCGGGAACCTCCCCCCGCCGACCATCCGCTCGACAATCACCTCACCGAATACAGGTTCATCAATGATTACAGGTCCATCCGTCAAGACAGCGTCCACAATGGGTCCGCCGAACATGCCTTCGCCGAACGTCCCGCCCTCGGTCACGCCGCCGCCGGGCGTACCGTCTCCGCACGACCGGCGCCGCCGGCGCGAACGGCTACGGCAGCTGGCCGCACAGATGTTCGCCGGCGGCTCCAGCCCGCCCGCCGTCGCCGCCCGGCTCGGCGTGTCGGCGCGCACGGCGTACCGGTGGCGGCAGGCGTGGGAGACCGGTGGCCAGCGAGCACTGCTCTCCAAGGGCGCACCCGGCCCGCCGCAACGACTCAGCCCGGTCCAGATGCGACGGCTGGACGCCGCCCTGGCCGCCGGCCCGGCCGCGGCCGGGTACGCCAGCGATCCACGGTGGACGCTGGCGCGCGTACGCGACCTCATCGACGCCATGTTCGGCCAGCGGTTCAGCCTCGAAGGCGTCTCGCAGGTGCTGCACCGCCTCGACTGGAGCCCGGCCCAGCGCGCCGGCTCGGTCATGCGCAGCGGCCAGGGTTCACGCTCGGGCTGGTCGCCGCGCTCGGGTGGGGATAGGCCCACCCTCCCCCGCGCATAACCGCACCCCGATCGGGGCGCTGGACCGATACTGCCGCACGGCCGCGATTCCTAGCGTCATAGGCATGTCGGTCATCGATGTCAGAAACCTCCACAAGAGCTACGGGGACCGCGAGGTGGTCTCCGGGGTCAGCTTCTCGGTCGAGCCGGGCGAGATCTTCGGGATCATCGGCCGCAACGGCGCCGGGAAGACCACGACCGTCGAGTGCGTCAGCGGGCTGCGTACCGCGGATGCCGGCGAGATCAGCGTTCTCGGCCTGGATCCGCGGCGGCACCGCGATCGGATCGTGCACGCGGTCGGCGTACAACTTCAAGAATCCGCGCTGCCGGACCGGATGACGGCGGCCGAGGCCCTCGGCCTGTACGCGTCGTTCTACCCGCGGCCGGACGATCCCGCGCGCCTGCTGGCCGAGCTGGGCCTGCAGGACGTGGCCGCGACCGCTTACGCCAAGCTGTCGGGCGGCCAGAAGCAGCGGCTGTCGATCGCGCTGGCACTGATCGGATCGCCGCGCATCGCGATCCTGGACGAGCTGACCACGGGCCTCGACCCCCAGGCCCGCCGCGAGACGTGGCGGCTCATCGCCCGGGTTCGCGAGCGCGGCGTGACGATCCTTCTGGTCACGCACTTCATGGACGAGGCCCAACGGCTGTGCGACCGGATCGCGGTGATCCACGACGGCCGGGTCGCGGCCCTGGAACCCCCGCCGAGCTGATCGCCAACGCCGAGGCCGCCACCACTTTGGAGGACGCCTTCCTGACCCTGACGGGAGAATCGCTGTGAACACCCGACTCCTGCGGATGGAGCTGAAGCTCTACTTCCGCGACCTCGCCGCGGTCTTCTTCGGCGCCGTGCTCAGCCCGGCCATCCTCGCCATCATGGGGTGCGTACCGGCCTTTCGCCGGGCCGATCCGGCGCTGGGCGGCCGGTCGATCATCGAACTCTATGTGCCGATCATGCTGGCCATGGCGATCGCGATGATCGCGCTCAGCACGCTGCCGGCGCAGATCGCCACCTATCGCGAGCGCGGCATCCTGCGCCGCCTGTCCACCACACCGGTACGCCCGCGCGACCTGCTCGCTGCGCAGGCCGGCGTTCAGATGGGCGTACTGCTTCTGGCGTCGGCCGGTGTCGTCCTCATTGGATGGCTTGCCTTCGGCGTCGGCTTGCCTCGCAATCCGATCGCTTTCCTGGCCGCGTATGTGCTCGGCGTCGGGGCGCTGTTCGGCGTCGGGCTCATGCTGGCCTCGGCCCGCACCGCCAAGCTCGCCGCCGCGCTCGGATCGGCGGTGTTCTTCCCATTGATGTTCCTGGCCGGGCTGTGGGTGCCGCGCGAGGTAATGCCCGGCGCTCTGCGTACGGTCAGCGATTTCAGCCCGATGGGCGCGGCCGTGCAGTCCCTTCAGGACGCCAGCGCCGGGCACTGGCCGCAGGCGATGCACCTGGCGGTCCTGGCGATCTGGACGGTCGCGGCCTGGTTCGGCGCGCTGCGCCTGTTCCGCTACGCCTGATGCTTGCGCTGATCGGCCAGGGCCTTCGCGACCCGGCCGATCAGCTCGTACGGAATCGGCCGGGCCAGGGGAAACTTCAAGGTCCCCTGGCCCGACTTGTACGCCGTCAGATCAACGTCGAGCCGCTCGTCACCGGACGGGACGGGGTAGACGCTGATGTGGCGCTTCCAGCCGGAGAAGTAGACGACGTACTTGCCGTCGACGGTGACCGTCGGTATGCCGTAGCTGATCTTCTCCCCCGCGCCGGGCACCTGCGCCAGGATCGTCGTCCGTACCGTGCGCAGGATTTCCTGGACGTCACCGGGGAACGAGGCGATGTACTCCTCGACCGTCGCGTACTTCTCCGCCATGGGATCGATTATCGGGCGCCCGGCGATCGCCGGGCGCCCGATACGTGCGTTTGCTCACCAAGGCGAGGGTGCCGGGGGCACCACGACCGGCGGGCGGTCGTCACAGGTGATGGTGTTGGGCAGCTCCCACGCCGCCATCCACGGCCCGGTCGTGCCGCCGCCGTCGTTGCCGCCCAGGTCGGTCACCGCGAACTCGGAACCGGCCGGGGTGAAGTGGAACGAGCCGCAGTTGTTGATGCCGACGGCACCGACGTTGCGGGCGTCCACGTTCTCGAAGGTGGCGCCGCCGGCCACGCGGGCGCTGAGCACCGAGGTGCCCGTACCGTCCACCCGGATGTCCTTGAAGTGGACATTGGTGATCGTGTACAGGTCCTTCACGGGCCAGTCGCTCACGAGCATGATGGCGTTGTAGGTGTTGTCCAGGAAGTGGTCCCCGACCACCTGGATGTCCGCGTCGATGGTCTTCTCCAGCGCGTAGATCCAGATGGCGCCCAGGCCGATGTTCCAGTTCAGCTCGTAGGTGCCGGCGCGGACCGTGGTGTTGTTCGTGATCCAGAGGTGCCCGGCGAACGGCTGTGCACCGAAGCGGGATCCCACCTGGATGCCGCTGCCCTCGCGAAGCGGATCCGCGATGAGGTTGTCGGACACCGTGTTGTCCGTACCGCCGTATATGGCGATGCCGTTGGCGAGCGTCGGCGTCTGGATCGTGTTGTGGTCGAAGGTGTTGTCGGCGTTCGCCGTGTGCTCCGACCACATCGCCAGCGCGTCGTCGCCGGTGTTGCGGATGAAGTTGTTGGACACCACGGAGTTCGTGACGCCCACGTGGAAGTTGAGGCCGTCGGCGATCTGGTCGGTGATGACGGTGTTGGTCACCTTGGTGTTCGTCATCGGGCCGTCGAACCACAGACCCACCTTGGTGTGGTGGATGTAGAGGCCGTCGATCGCCGAGTCGCTCATCGCCCCGCCCACGCCGTTCACCTGGTCGGTGTCGATGCGCTCGCGGACATCGCCCTCGATGGCGAAGCCGGACAGGTGGACGTTGTGGCTGCCGCCGGCCGAGGCGTCCTTGCCATAGAAGCCGACTCCGGTGTGCACGGAGCCGTCCGGTGCGGGCGTACTCAGGGCGACTTCGTGGCCCTTGACGATCGTGTACCAGCTGCCGGCACCCTCGATCGTCACGTCGTCCACGATGATGTGCCGGTTCACCTGGTAGGTGCCCGGCGGAAGGTAGACCTTCAGGCCCTTGCGCTGTGCGAACGCGATCGCCCGGTCGAACGCGTCGGCCGAGTCGCGCCGGCCGGTCGGGTCCGCGCCGAACAGCACGACGTTCGCCGCCTTCAGGACGATATGCGGCAGGCCGACCAGCTCCGAGTCGAGCAGGTCGATGACCGTCCACTCGGCGTTGGTGCCGGCCGGTGCGGTCAGGCGTACCTTGTCGCCCGCCCGGTACGCGCGGCCGAGCAGCAGGCGCTGCTCGTCGTAGAAGTGCATCGGCCGGAACGGCTTGGCGATCACCGGCGCGGGGTCGGTGAACGCCGGTACGCACTGGCACTCCGTGATCCACCAATCCGGGTGCAGCAGCCCGGCGTTGGGATCGTTGGTGAACGGGTACTGGTTGTAGAGCCAGGCGTACTGCGAGGTGAGGGTCATCGTCTTGCGGTGGCCGCCGTTGACCGTGACGTCCAGCGGCGCGGTGATGCCGCCGCCGGCCGGCGCGTCCGGGATGCTGTAGCGCACGGTGATCGCGTTCGCGGCCTTCGGCAGCGTGAACTCGACGTACTGGCCGGGGGCCAGCTTGACCGCCGAGCGGCCCGACGCCTCGGCCGGCAGCGTGTACGCCGTCCGGTCGGGCCCGATGACCGTGCCGTTCGAGACCGCCTTCTCCGCTTCCTGCTCGGCGAAGGCGACGGCCGCACCCCGGCCGGCGACGAGCGCCGGATCGAGGGCGGCCCGGGTGACGACCGGTGCCGCAGCGCTGGCTAGAGCCGGAGTGCTACCGGCCAGGCCGGCCGCGGCGAGGACCGCCGCAGCGGCGATCCCGACGGCGGCGGTGCGCCGTCGCGTCGTGGATCGGTTGGTGTTCCTTGACATCCACTGACTCGTTTCGTCGAAGAGATTCAGGACGCCTTCCGGGGCACAGTAAGTCGCGCTGTGACCTCTCGGCAAGGTCTGCGAAACAATTTCGTCAAGTTGCTTCGTTGAGTTGTCGATTTTTTGCGGATCAATCACTGATTCCAGACTTGGAACTCGGCCACCTGCCCCGCCGGCCAGCCGGTGTTCGCCGTGAAGTTCAGCCGCCAGTACCGCTGCGACGTCGCGGTGAACGTGATGGTGACGGTGTTGTTGCTGCTCGGCGAGAACGTGTAGCCGGCCGACGCCCGTACCGTGGTGAAGTTCGCGCCGTCGGTGCTGCCGAGCACCGACAGGGTCTGCGTACGCGCGCCCCACGCGGCCGGCAGCTGCAGGACGATCCGGCTCGCACTCTGCGCCGAGCCCAGGTCGACCTGGACCCATTGCGGGAAGGCGTTGTTCGCCGACTCCCAGTAGGTGTTCTGGTTGCCGTCGGTCGTGTTGCTCGACGGGTAGACGTCGGTGTGGCTGGACTCGCTGGTCGGCCTGCCCGCGGCCAGGTTCACCGGGGTCGTACCGGCTCCGGTTCCGGTCAGCGACACGGTCGTGGGGCTGTTGGTGGCGTTGCTCGTGATCGTGAGCGTGCCGGTGCGCGTACCGGAGGCCGCCGGGCGGAAGGTAACGCTGACCGTGCATGAGGCACCGGCCGCGATGGACGTGCCACAGGTGTTGGTCTGGCTGAAGTCGCCGGACGCCGAGATGCCCGAGACGCTCGCCGCTGCCGTGCCCGTGTTGGACACCGTCACGTTCTGCGGCGTGCTGTTGGTGTTGAGCGCCTGTGTGGGGAAGGTCAGCGCCGACGGGTTGGTGCTCAGAGTGGCCGAGTTCGGCGGCGTACCGCCGCTCGGGTACACCTCGAACTCCGACGCCTGCCCGGCCGGCCAGCCCGAGTTCGCGGTGAAGTTGACGCGCACGTACCGTGCGGTCGTCGCCGGCACCGTGATGTTCACGATGTTGGTCGGCGAGGTGAACGTATAGGTCGCGGAACCGACCACTGTGGAGAACGTAGAACCGTTGGTGCTCGCCTGCACCGACAGGGTCTGCGTACGCGTACCCCACGCCGACAGCGGCGGCAGTTTCAGCGTCACCCGGCCGATGGTGTAGCTGGCGCCCAAGTCGACCTGCAACCACTGCGGGAACGCGTTGTTGGCGCTCTCCCAGTAGGTGCTCGCGTTGCCGTCGGTGGCCATCGCCGGGGTCTGCGCCCCGTTGACCTGGCTGCTGGCCGAGGCCGGTTTGTTCAGGGCGATGTTGGTGTTCGTCCCGATGCCGCTGCCCGACAGGGCCACGGTCGTCGGGTTGTTGTTGGCATTGCTGGTGATGGTCAGCGTGCCGGTGCGGTTGCCGGAGGCCGACGGCGTGAACCCGACGGTCACCGTGCACGACGCTGCGACCGCGACCGTGCCGCAGTTGTTGGTCTGGCTGAAGTCGCCGCTCGCCGAGACGCCGGATACCGTCGCGGCCGTGGTGCCGCTGTTGGTCACCGTCACGGTTTGGGTGGCGGCCGCGGTTGCGACGATCGTCGCCGGGAACGTGAGCGCAGACGGGTTGACGTTCAGGATCGGACCCGGCGCCACACCAGTGCCCGACAGCGGCACGGTGTTGGTGATGCCGGCGGCGGTGATGGTGAGGTTGCCGGTACGCGTACCGGCCGCCGCCGGCGTGAACCGGACGCTCACGGTGCACGAAGCACCGGCCGCGATCGACGTTCCACAGGTGTTGGTCTGGCTGAAATCGCCACTGGTCGAGATGCCCGAGACCGGGGCCGCGGCGGTGCCGCTGTTGGTGACGGTGACGGTCTGCGCGGCGCTCGTCGTCCCGGTCGCCACCGAGCCGAAGCCGAGGGCGTTCGGGCTGATCGAGATGTTCGACCCGTTGTCCGGCAGGTACGGCGGGAACGCCGGGTTGGTGATGTTCTGGCAGGCGCTCGCGCCGAAGATGCCGGAGTTGCCGCCGCCGTCGGTCAGCGTGAAGCCGACGCCGCAGTTGTAGATCGGCGCCGGGGCCTGCGTACCCGTGGCGGTGCTGTTGGTGATCCGGGCCGACCCGCCGACCTGCTCCTGCACGACCCAGGTGCCGGTGTTCTGGATGGTCGCGTTGTTGATCTGGACGTTGGTGATGCTGGAGCCCGACACGAAGTGGATCGCCTCGAACGGGCTCTGCTGAATCAGGATGTTGTCCACATTGGTCAGACCGGTCATCGCCGCGTCGCGGGCGTCGAACCACAGCGCGCCGACCCCGAACTGCCAGTTGGGGTCGAGGCTGCCCGACCGGATGATGGTGTTGCGCAGCACGTCCGTACGCCCGAGCGGGGTCGACGCGAACCGCTGGGCGACGTGGATGCCGCCGCCCTGTGACAGGCCGGAGTCGATGACCCGGTTGTCGGTGACGAAGTTGTCGTGCCCGCCGTAGATGGCGATGCCGTTGGCCAGGATCGGGTACTGCACGGTGTTGTGGTCGAACGAGTTGTTCGCGTCGGCGTTCTGCTCCGACCACATCGCCAGCCCGTCGTCGCCGGCGTTGCGCACGTCGCTGTTGGTCACCTTCGAGTTGGTGACGCCGTTGTGGAAGTTGATCGCGTCGGCGGTGTAGTTGCGCAGCCGCATCTGGTTGAACACCAGGTTGGTGAACGGGCCGTCCATCCACGCGCCGACCTTCGTGTGCTCGATCCACACCCGGTCGACGGTCGAGTTGCTCATCGCGCCGCCGATGCCGTTCACCTGATCGCCGTCGTTGCGCTCCTGGACGTTGCCGAAGATGGCGAAGTCGGCCAGGTGCACGTTGGCGCTCGGGGTCGGCGCGAAGTTGCCGTAGAAGCCGATGCGGTCGCCCTGGGTACGCGAGTGCCACATGCCGGCGCCCTTGATGGTCACGTTGTTCACGGCGATGTGGCCCAGGATCTTGAACGTGCCCGGCGGGATCCAGACCGTGCCACCGGCCCCGGCTGCCGCGATGGCCTGGTTCATCGCCGACGTGGAGTCGTTGACGCCGGTCGGGTCGGCGCCGCGGCTGGTGATCGAGACCGACCCGGCCGGCTGCGACAGCGGCCCGGCGACGTTCTCGAAGTCGGCGAAGTCGATCGTGTACGACGACGCGGTGGAGTCGGAGTCGACCTGAAGGCGGAACCGCGTCCCGGCCGGGTAGGTCGTCGTGAACAGCCGGTTCACCTCGTCGTAGAAGTGGTGGGCGTTGCTGCCCGGCGAGTTCGTGAACGGATATCCGCCGTAAAACCAGCTGTACGCGTTGGTCAGCGTGAAGTTCGGCTGCCGGGTTCCGTTGATGTAGAGCGACAGCGGTGCGGTGTAGACCGAGCCGTTGCCGCTGTCCGGGATGCTGTAGCGGAAGACGATCGAGTTGGCCGGTGCGGTCGTGGTGAACTCGACGAACCGGCCGGCGCCTTGCAGCGTCACGGCTTTGCGGTACGACGCCTCGGCCGGCAGCGTGTTGTACACCGCGCTCGGCCCGATGAGCGTGCCGTTGGTGGCGGCGTTCTCGGCCTGCAGCTCGATGTACGGCAGCGTGGCGCCGACGCCGCCGGTCGCCGCCGCGACGGCCGGGCTGGGGGTGAGTCCTACGAATCCGGCCGCCACGAGCGCACCGGTCGCGAGGACGCGAAGGGATCGGGACATCTGGTGCTCCCTCTCGACAGGGGTTGGGGGAACGGGGGCAGTGGCACGGCCGACCCCTGCGGCGGTTCGGGTGCTACGGGGACCGTAACCCGAGCGACACGGCTCCGCAATATCTCGATGAATCATTGCAAGATCTCGGCAGCTCGGGTCGGTTGTCGGCCGGACCGCCTCCGGGCAGTCGAGGAACCGATGTAAAGGATTCTTGACATCGTGTCGCGTTCTCTTTACATTCGACGCATGGCCTTCGCCGAGAAGCGCGCTTGGATCATGCTGGTGGTCAGCACGATCGCGTACGCCGTCTATGTCGTGATCATCCTTCGGCGCCTGGACGGCCGGTCGCCGGACGAGGTCTCGTACGCCTCGGTGCTGGTCGGCACCATCGTCGCCTCGATCGTGGTGGCCATCGTGCTGAACATCGCCGCCGCCATGACGACGCCGCGCGGCGAGGAGAAGCCGGATCAGCGCGACCGCGAGATCCAGCGGGCCAGTGAATACATCGGACAGTCGTTCGTGGTCATCGGCGCCGTCGCCGCGCTGCTGCTGGCCGTGTTCGAGGCGCCGTACTTCTGGATCGCCAACGCCGTTTACCTGTGTTTCGTGCTCTCGGCGCTGCTCAGCTCGATCGCGAAGATCTTCGCGTACCGCAAAGGCTTCGGTACGTGGTGAAGCCGACCCGCGTCACCAACTCCATCCGCTCCCTGCGTTTCGCACAGGGCGAGATGACCCAGGCCGACCTGGCCCAGCGCATCGGGGTCACCCGCCAGACCGTCATCGCCATCGAGCAGGGCCGCTACTCGCCCTCGCTGGAGATGGCGTTCCAGATCGCCCGGGTGTTCGGCGTACGCCTCGATGAGGTGTTCCAGTACCCCGACGAAGCCGAGGAGGAACGATGAAAGCACTCGTGCACGACGTTTATGGCGAAGCCGATGTCCTGTCGTTGCAAGAGATCGAACAACCGGCGGTCGGGGACAAGGACGTCCTCGTGCGCGTACGCGCCGCCGGCGTCGATCAGGGTGTCTGGCATCTCATGTCCGGGCAGCCCCTGGTCGTCCGGGCGGCGGTCGGACTGCGTAAGCCGCGTTCCCGGCTCAGCGGAATGGATCTGGCCGGCGAGGTCGAGCAGGTTGGCCGCGCGGTCACGACCGTGAAGCCCGGTGATCGCGTGTTCGGCGTCGGCACCGGCACCTTCGCCGAGTACGCCCTCAGCCGGCCCGAGAGGCTGGAACGGATGCCGGCCAACGTCAGTTATGAGCAGGCTGCTGCGGTGCCCGTGTCCGGTGTTACCGCTTTACAGGCTCTGCGCGGGCGGCTGGGCGTACACGACGATGTATTGATTTTGGGAGCCGCCGGCGGCGTGGGCAGCTTTGCCGTGCAGGTGGCCCGGGCTTTCGGGGCGACGGTGACCGGCGTGTGCAGCGCGGGCAAGGTGGAGTTCGTTCGAGGGCTGGGCGCGGAAAGGGTGATCGATTACCAGAGCGAGGCGGTCACCGGCGCCTACGATCTGATCCTGGACACGGCCGGCAACCGTCCACTGTCGACGCTTCGCGCCCTTCTGAAGCCGCGCGGCACGCTCCTGCTCATCGGCGGTGAGGGCGGCGGCCCGTGGCTGGGCGGGCTCGATCGCAGCCTGCGCGCCATGCTGCTGTCGCCGTTCACGCGCCACAAGCTCGTGCCGGTGCTGGCCGTGAACAAGCAGGCCGACCTGCGTGAACTGCGGGAAATGATCGAGTCGGGACAGATCGTGCCGGCCGTCGATCGCACCTTCGCCCTCGCCGAGGGGGCCGACGCGATCCGCTACATGCGAAGTGGGCGAGTACGCGGAAAGACAGTGATCACTATCTAGACCCGGTTAGCCATGCGCCGGGTGGCTCGGCGGGGTTACGCTCCGAGGGAGGCAACCGCACCGCTCCCCCGGGAAAGGCGGCTCGTTGACCATCAAAGTTGTCCAGCGCGCGGGCGTCGACGCGACAGTCGTCGAGGTCGACGGTGAACTCGACCTCGACAGCGCGCCGATGCTGCGAGCGGTACTTGAGGACGCGGTGGACCGGGGCGACACGCGGATCGTGGTAGAGGCATCCCAGCTGCGTTTCTGCGACTCGGTCGGCCTGTCCGTGCTGCTGACGACGCATTTCATCTGCGAGGCCCGGGGTGGCTATCTGCGCCTGGCGGCCCCGGTCGACCAGCTGCTGCACCTGCTGTCCGTGGTCGGCCTGGCCACCCATGTCATCAGCTATCGCACGGTCGACGCCGCCGTACGCGACCGCGCCGAGGACATCGTCACCGCCGCGGTGGACCCGCTCGACCAGTACTGAAACGCCAGCCCTAAACGACCGTCCCTGAAGGGCTGAAACGGCCGTTCGCGGCGGATCGTTCTGCAAGGATGGTGCTGGTCATTGAAATCCCACGTCAAAGGAGCAGACGATGGCGTCGCGCCTTAACCCGTACATCAACTTCGCCGGCAACGCCCGGGAGGCGATGGAGTTCTACAATTCCGTCTTCGGCGGCACGCTGACGCTCAACACGTTCGGCGAGTTCGGCAACCCGGACCCGGTCACGGCCGACCAGATCATGCACGCTCAGCTGGAGACGGACCAGGGCTTCACGCTGATGGCGTCGGACACCCCGCCGGGCATGCCGCACACCCAGGGCGACAACATCACCATCAGCCTCAGCGGTGACGACGGCGACCGGCTGCGCGGCTACTGGGAGCAGCTGTCGCAGGACGGAACCGTGGCCATGCCGCTGGAGAAGCAGGTGTGGGGCGACGAGTTCGGCATGCTAACCGACCGGTTCGGCGTGCCGTGGATGGTCAACATCGGCGCACCCCGGTAGTTCGTTCCGGCTCGCCGGGACACACCCGTTCCGGCTCGCCGGGACAGATCATGGATATGCAGCGACGTGGGCGCCGGCACGGCTGGCCCAGCTTGGGTCAGGATCTGGGTCATATCCGTGATCTGTCCCGGTCGAGCGTGAGTCGGTCCGGGTCGGACGGCCGGGCGAGCGGAGGCGCGGGAATCGGGCCTGTGGGGCATGGTCGGCCGCGCCGGCGACCCGACCGATGCGGTGGGCCGGATCCGGCTGAACAACGCCGTACTGGCAGCGCTGCGCGAGGGCGAGCCGCGGCTGATCGTGCTGGAAGATGTGCACTGGGCCGATAAAGGACAGTCGACCTGCTCGGCGCCGTGGCCGTCGGCAGCCGGTCGCTGCCGGGTCGCCGTGGTGGCCACCGCTCGCGGCGACCCCACCGAGATGCAGCCAGGAGTGGCCGCCCGGCTCGCGCCCCTGCCGACCAACGTCGTACGGCTGACCGGCGGCGCTTGCCCGGGGCGGGGCGCCCCGGGCAAGCGGTGCGGGTGTTACGAGGTGCGGGTGTTACGGGGTCCGGGTGTTACGGAGTGCGGGTGCAGGTGATCGTCGTCGGCGGGTTGTTCACCCCGCTCCAGTTGGCCAGGAATCCGACCATGACCGACCCGCTCGGCGGTATGGCGCCGTTCCAAGCCTCATTGCGGATGACGACCGTGCTTCCGGACTGCGTGTAGAGCCCGTTCCACAGCTGGGTGATCACCTGTCCGTTGCCGAATACGAGCGTCACCTGCCAGCTCGTGGTCGTGGTCGTCCCGGTGTTGAGAATCGTCACTTCGCCCTGGAACGCACCCGGCCACTGGTTCGCCACCCGATAGGTCGCCATGCAGCCCTGCGACGGACCCGGGCTCGAACTCGCGCTCGGGCTGGCACTGCGGCTGGGGCTGGGACTGGCACTACGGCTCGGGCTCGGACTGGTACTCGGGCTGCGGCTCGGGCTCGGGCTCGCACTGCTCGGCGACGGCGAAGCGCTCACCGGCGGGAATCGCAGTACGCGGTCATCGGTCGAGGTCGGGGTACCCCGGCCGTCCCGGTTACTCGTAGCCACCCACAGCCAGCCATCCGGGCCGAGTACGACCGCCCGCAGCCGGCCGAATTGGTTCTGCAGCTCGGCTACCGGCGTACCGGCGCCGCCGCTGGACGTCAGCGGAACGACCCACAGCCGCTGACCACGCAGGGCCGCTGCGAAGAAGTGGCCGTTGGCGATGGCGGCACCGCTGGGCGACGCCTCGGCCGTCGTCCACGTGACGATCGGATTGCGGAACGCCGGGTTGCTGCAGATGCCCTCACACGTCGGCCAGCCGTAGTTGCCACCGGCCACGATGGCGTTGACCTCGTCGAAGGTGTTCTGCCCGAACTCGGTCGCGAACAGCCGGCCCTGGGCGTCCCAGGCCAGCCCCTGCACGTTGCGATGGCCGAGGCTGTAGACGCGCGTACCGAACGGGTTGCCCGCCGGAATGCCACCGGCCGGCGTCATCCGCAGGATCTTGCCGTTCATGCTCGACATGTTCTGGGCGTTGGCGGTGTTGCCGGCGTCGCCGACACCGGCGTAGAGCATCCCGTCCGGCCCGAACGCGATCCTTCCTCCATCGTGGATGGTCGCCTTGGCCAGGCCGGACAGCACCACCTGCTGCGTAGACAGCGCATTGAGGCGGAACCGGACGATCCGGTTGTCGGACTGGGCCGTGTAGTAGGCGTACACCCACTGGTCCTGGGCGTAGGTCGGCGAGACCGCGAGCCCGAGCAGGCCACCCTCGCCGCCCGGTACGACCCCCGGAATCGTCCCGAGCACCTGCGGAGCCTGCCCCGCCCGCAGTTGCAGCAGCCGGGAACTGTCGCGTTCGGACACCAGTGCGCTACCGTCCGGCAGGAACGCCAGGCCCCACGGCGCGACGAGGTTGCTGGCCACGGTCTGCGGCCGGGTGAAGTCGAAACCGCCGGTGGTCTGCGCTTGCGCGCTCAGGCCGCCGGTCGCTAGGGCGAAGGCGGCGCTGGCGACGAGGGCCACCACGGCGGCCAGCGGCAGCAGCTTACGTTTGCGCATGTACTTCCTCCCGAAGGGGTTCGGAATTGATGTGCGCCCACGCCTGCTCCGGATCGAATCTTTCCGGAAGTATTCCGAAAAAGTCAAGAGCGCGAATGCCGCACCGGCCGCCGCAGGCTCCGCTCGGGCGCGTACGGCTACGCTTCGTCGCATGGTGCGGTGGCAGGGGCGTGGGCGGGTAGTCAACCTGGCGGTGGTCCTCGCGGTCGGCCTGATCGCCGTCTCCGGACTGATGGTCCAGTCGCGTGGCATCGACACCACCGCCGAGTGGCTGGCGCTACTCGCCGTTCTCGTCTCCTCGGGCGCGCTCTATCTGCGACGCCGAGATCCGGTGGCGGTCGGCGTCGTAGCGCTCGTGGCCGTCAGCGCGTACGGACTGCTGCTCCACCGGCCCGGCCCGATCATGCTCGTGTTCGTCGTGGCCCTCTACACCGTCGTCGACGAGGGCTACCTCGCGATCGCCATCGGGCTCGGCCTCGCCTCGGTGATCTCCTTCGCCGTCGCGGACAGCTACAACCGGACCCCGGACAGCGTCAACGGAGCGACTCTGCTGCACGCCGGCTGGCTCGTCGCCGTCATCGTCGGCGTGACGCGCAACCGCCGGGCGTACGTCGCCGAGGCGCGGGCTCGTGTGCTCGCCGCGGAGCAGAGCAAGGAAGAGGAAGCCCGCCTGCGGGCCACTGAGGAACGGTTACGCATCGCCCGCGAATTACACGACGTCCTCGGCCACCACCTCTCGATGATCAATGTGCAGGCCAGCGCGGCGCTGCATCGCCCCGACCCCACCCGGTCCGAGCAGGCGCTCGTCGCGATCAAACAGGCCAGCAAGGAGACGTTGCAGGAGCTACGCCGGACGCTGGGCGTACTGCGGCAGGACGACGAGCTGCCGATCGCGCCCGAATCCGGCCTGACCCGCATTCACGAGCTGGTCACCGCGGCGGGCCGGTCCGGGTTGGCGATACGGTCCGAGGTGGCGCCGACGCCGCCCTTGCCGCCCGAGGTCGATCTGGCGGCGTACCGGATAGTCCAGGAAGCGCTGACGAACGTGACCCGGCACGCGAGCGCGACCACCGCGGTGGTCCGGATCCGGCCCGACGACGGCGAAGTGCTGGTGGAGATCGACGACGACGGCCGGGGCGTACCGGGTCCGCCGGGCAACGGGATCCGCGGCATGGATGAACGAGCCCGCGCGCTCGGCGGTTCGCTGACCACCGGCCCCGGGCCGGACGGCGGCTTCCAGGTACGCGCACGCCTGCCGCTGCGGCCAAGCGCCGTTCTGGCGGGAGCACACCCGGATGAGGGTGCGAAATGATCCGCGTGCTGCTCGCCGACGACCAGACTCTCGTACGCGCGGGCTTCCGGTCTATTTTGGACGGTGAGGATGGCATTGAAGTCGTGGGTGAGGCGGCCGACGGGGGCGAAGCGATCCGGCTGGCCCGTCAGCTGCGGCCGGACGTGGCCCTCATGGACATCCGCATGCCCGGACTGGACGGCCTGGCCGCCACCCAAGAGATCACCGCCAGCAGCGACGTCCGCGTGATCATCCTGACCACGTTCGATCTCGACGACTACGTATACGGCGCACTGCGAGCCGGTGCGAGCGGGTTCCTCGTCAAGGACACCGAGCCCGCCGAACTGATCCACGGCGTACGCGTCGTGGCCCGCGGTGACGCATTGATCGCACCTTCGATCACGCGCCGGTTGATCGCAGAATTCACCGCCCGGGTGGCGCAACCGGATCCGGGCCCCCGGCTGAGCGGCCTCACCGACCGTGAACGTGAAGTGATGGCTTTGGTCGCTGCCGGCCTGTCCAACGACGAGATCGCGGCCCGGCTGGTACTGAGCCCGGCCACGGCCAAGACGCACGTCAGCCGGATCATGACGAAGACGCAGGTTCGTGACCGGGCCCAGCTGGTGATCCTGGCGTACGAGTCGGGTCTGACCCGGCCCGGCTGGCTCACCCGCTCCTGATGTCGCTTGTGGACGGTGTGTTCAGCCGGCGCTGTGGGTGCGGCGGGCGCGGGCCCAGGCCAGTCCGCCGAGAATGACGCTGATCGACCCCACCACGATCGCGACGTACGCACCACCCAGCCCGTTGCCGGTCCCGACTCCCCCGTCGGCGGTGGCCGCGACCACTCCACCGAGGGCGATACCGATCAGCCCGGCCGCCAAGGCCAGGACGGCGCCGCGTGGCCCGTTGCTCGTACCGAACCGGCCGGCGGGACGAGCCAACGCCAAGCCGCCGATGATTACGCCGGCCAGGCCGAGCAGGCCGCCTAGGGAGGCTCCGATACGCCCGGCGCTCATGGTGTAGACGCTGGCCGCTATCGGCTGGGCCGAGACGTTCGCGGCCGTGGAAAGCATGTGGCTGATGGACATCAAGGGATCCCTTCGGTCGCTGACGCGTATAGGCCGCAGCGTATGTTCCGGCGGGATCGCGAGTCGTCATGCCGCAGTTGCCAGTCGTCGTACTCCAGGAGTTGTGGGCGGCGTGGACGTCATACAACCGCAGTTGTCTCGTCCGCTGCTGAAGACAGCGAAACGGTCCTTCCGAATGATCTTCGGAAGGACCGTTTCCGTGGTAGCGGGGACAGGATTTGAACCTGCGACCTCTGGGTTATGAGCCCAGCGAGCTACCGAGCTGCTCCACCCCGCGTCGGCTCCTAAACCTTACCCCAGGCTGAACACGCCACCAAATCCATTCCCCGCGATGCGCGTCACGCTCCCGAGCGACCGGGAGCCGAGCAACCCGGGAGTCCAGCGACGTCACAGGAGGGGGTCGGCCGGGATGGAGGGCGTCGGCTCCGCTGCGGCGGGACCAGCCGAGGCCCCGCCGGGCGAAGGCGACGCCCGAGGGCTGGGCGAGGCGGGGGCGGCGTTGGCTTTGTTGAACTCCGCGATGGCCGTCTCCAGGTCTTGAAGCGCCTGACCCTGCCCGACCCAGTCACCCTTCTGCTGCGCCGCCTTCAGGTCGGCGAGCGCCTTCTGGATACGCGCCACCGCGGCGGTCACGCCGGGCGAGTCGTCGCCGCCGGTCGGTGGGGTCGGCACCGTTGGTGTCGGCGGCGGGGCGGAGCCGGTCAGCTGGGCGATCGCTTCGGAGAGGGTGTCGGCGTACCCGACGCGGTCGCCGTACGCCACGAGGATCTTGCGCAGCTGCGGGTACGTCTTCTCGCCGGAGCTGCGGACGTAGAGCGGCTCGACATAGAGCATCCCGTCGCCGTAGGGCAGGGAAAGCAGGTTGCCCCGCAGGACGTTTTCCTTCCAGATGTTGATGTCCGTACGCGGTGCTTCCTTGTTCTCCATCACCTGCTGGGCCTGGTTGGGCCCGGCGACCTGGGTGTCCTTCGGCAGTTCCAGGATGCGCAGCTGGGGCTTGCCGTCGACGTAGGTGCCGGAGATCAGGGACGCGAGGTTCTGCCGGTCGCCGGTCGGAGTCAGCGCCGCCACGAGCTGGAATTGCGTCTGCTGCTGTCCGGGCAGCTGCGTGTACAGGTAATAGGGCGGCTGCTTGCCCTTGATCGCGGTGGTCTGGGCGGGGTCGTCGGGGACCTTCCAGAAATCGGGTCCGGCCGTGAAGTCGCTCGCCTTGGTCACGTGGTAGCGGGTCAGCAGGTCGCGCTGGACCTTGAACATGTCCTCGGGGTAGCGGAAGTGCCCGGCGAGCGAGGTCGGTATCGACGCCTTCGGCTTCACGATGCCACCGAATGCGCGGTCCCAGGCTCGCAGGACGGGGTCTTCGTCGTCGAACTCGTACAGCGTGACGGTGCCGTCGTACGCGTCGACCGTCGCCTTGACCGAGTTGCGCATGTAGGTGATCTCTTGGCGGGCCTGGGCGACCGTACCGGCGCCGGTGAGGGCGTCGCTGGTGGCTTCGCGCAGGTCGACGCGCTGGGCGTACGGGTAGTGGCTGGCGGTCGTGTAGCCGTCGACGATCCACAGGATCCGGCCGTCCACCACCGCCGGGTACGGGTCGCCGTCGAGGGTCAGGAACGGCGCCACCCTCTGTACCCGCTCGCGGGGATCGCGTACGTAGAGGATCTTCGAGGTGTCGTTGACCGCGCCCGACAGCAGGAAGTTCGTCTCCATATAGGACAGCGCGTACAGGGTCCGCCGCCAGGCCGAGTCCAGCGGTACGCCGCCTTCGCCGGTGTAGGTCGAGTACTGCGCACCGGATTCGCCGGCCGGCCGGTCGTACTCGACGGGGGTTCCGCCGGCCGAGCCGACGACGGCGTACTGGCTGAAGCCTTCGCCGTAGTAGACGCGGGGCTGCTCGACGCCGAGCAGATCGGTGCCGGAGGAGCAGCCCGCCGGGGCGGCGGAGGTGCCGAGGAAGCCGGAGACGAAGTACGGCTGTCCCGGGCAGCCCAGCCGGTCGGCCGGGGCCGCCACCATGCCGTACCCGTGTGTGTAGACGGTGTGGGTGTTCTGCCAGTTGCGCTGGGCGTCGGCGAGCTTGTCGTAGTTGATGCCGCGCAGGCCGACCACGTAGTCGCTGGTCTGTCCGTCCACTGTGTAGCGATCGACGTCGAGCTTCTTGCCGAAGTCGTAGAAGCTGCGGACCTGCTGGAGCTGGGTGTAGGTCTCGGCGACGATGGCCGGGTCGAGCAGCCGGATGTTCTGCACGATCGCCTTGTCGGTGCCCAGCGACGGCGGCGGGGTTCCGTTCGTGGCCGCGTACGGCTGGGTCGAGGTCCCGGCCATCCCGTACGCCCGCAGCGTGGCGTCGATCGCGCGCTGGGCGTACGGCGTCTCCAGGGTCGGGGTCGGCTTGACCTTGAAGGTCTGTATCGCCCACGGGTAGACGCCGCCGATGGCGATGGCCGAGATCGCCAGCATCCCGAGGGCCACGCCCGGCCAGACGATGTTGCGCAGGAAGGCGTTGGAGAAGACCAGGATCGCCAGCGCCACGATGATGGCCAGGTACGCCAGGATCTCCTTGGCCGACGCCAGCGCGTGCACGTCGGTGTAGCCGGCGCCGTGGAAGTCGTACGTCGAGTTGTGGTCGAGCACGAGGGCCCGCTTGTCCAGCTCGTACGCGATCGCCTTCAAACCGACGTACGCGGCGATGAGCGACGTCAGATGCGCTCGGGCGCCGGGGGTGATGCGATCGCCGGGTCCGGTGAGGCGTACCGCCCCGAAAATGGTGTGGACGACCAGCGCGCCCAGCAGCGCCAGGGTGACCACCGCGAACCCCACGCCCAGCAGGTACTGCCAGAACGGCAGGCGGAACACGTAGTAGCCGACGTCGGTGCCGAACTGCGGATCGCGCACGCCGAACGGCTGCGCGTTGCGGAACAGCAGCCAGGTCTTCCACTGGCCCTGCGCGGCCAGGCCGAACAGGAAGGCGAGGGCGATCGTCGGCAGACCGAGCCACCGGCCCAACCGCGGGCCGACGGTGAACCGCACCCGGTCGAGCATCAGCTCCGATGGCGGCGGCTCGGCGCTCAACGGCAGCGCGAATGGGCGCAGCCGTACAGCGAGGGCGAGGTTGGCGAACAGGAAGAGGCCGACACCGAGCGAGGCGGCGAGGAACAGCCCGAAGCGGGTGCTCAGTTCGCGGCTGTAGACGCCGGTGAAACCGACCTCGTCGAACCACAACCAGTCGGTCCAGATAGCGACCGCCCATCCGATGACAAGGAGGAGGCCGAGGGTGACCGCGACCGAGATCAGGGCGGCACGCCCACGACGGCCCAGCGGGGGATGCTCCGGCAGAGTCACCCCGCAAGCTTACGAGTACGCCGGCAGAAGACCAGCCTTCGTTCCGGTCGAATCAGCAGCTCGAAGTCGGATGAAGCCCGGCTGGACCCGGGCGGCGTGCCGGCCGGCGGGTTCAGCAGCCAGGCGTCGGCTGGCCCGCCCGGATCTTCGCGAGCGAGTCGAGCGCCGAGCCGAGCGTGTCCACCTTGACGAGGGTCAATCCGCCGACCGCGTTGGCCTTGGCCTCCTCGCAGTTACCGGCGGGCGTGAGGAAATAGGTCGCGCCATCGTCGTGCGCACCGATCAGCTTCTGCGCGATGCCGCCGATGACGCCGACGTTGCCTTCGTCGTCGATGGTGCCCGTACCCGCGATGACCTTGCCACCGGTGAGGTCCTGCTTGTCGACCGAGTCGATCGTGCCCAGCGCGAACATCAGGCCGGCGCTGGGGCCGCCGACGTTCTCCAGGTGAAACTTGATCTCGAACGGGTGATCCTGCTTGTTCTCGGCGGTCACGCCGATGCGCCCGGTCCCGTCGTCACCCTTCTTCGTGGTGATCTGGACCGTCTCGCTCTGGCCGCCCCGCTCGCGTACGACGGTAAGAGCGCTGCCCGCCGGCTTGGCCCGTACGAGCTGCTGAAGCTTCTGCAATGACGTCACATTCTGGCCGTCGACCGACACGATCACGTCGCCCGAGGCCAGCTTGCCTTGCGCCGCGCCGTCCGCGGCGACCTCGCGTACGGTCACCTTCACCGGGTAGCCCAGCTCGCGCAGGGCCACCGTCTCGGCGCTGGACTGCGACTCCTGGAAGGCTTCCTTGTTCTTCTGCTCGACCTGCTCGTTGGTGGTGTCCGGCGGATAGATCAACTCGCGCGGCAGCACCTTCTCGTCGGGGTCGAACCAGGCCCGGATCGCCTGCAGCAGATCGATCTCGTCGGTGACGTTGACCGTCACCATGCGCAGCTGGCCCGCGCTGTCCGTGGTGGGCGTACCGGTGATCTGGATCACGCGCTGCTTGTCGTAGCTGCCGAGGGTGTCGAAGGTCGGGCCGGGGCCGAGGACCACATACTTGACCGGCGCCTGCCCGATCAGAAAGAACAGCAGACCGGCCAGCAGGGCACCGGCGAGGACGGTCCAGCCGCGACGATTCATGGACACAACACTAGATCAGGCCGGCTGGGAGTCCGCTGAGCGCACGACCAAGCCGACACCGGCAAGGTGCCGGCATAAGTCCAGCGCACCGCCTCAGGAAGCCCACAGCGAAACTCCGGGGCCTCCCTGAGCCGACGTGACTCAACTTCGGATACGGTGGGAAGCGTGCCTGACACTCCATTCGGCTTCGGCCTGCCGGGCGGCCCGCCCGACCCCAACGACCCGCAGCAGATGCAGCAGTTCCTCGCCGGTCTGCAGCACATGCTCGCGCAGAGCGCCGCGACCGACGGGCCGGTCAACTGGGACCTCGCCCGCCAGGTCGCCACGACGCAGCTCAACAGCGCCGGCGATCCGGCCGTGGCGCCCGCCGAGCGGGCCGCGATCGTCGAGGCGCTGCGCCTGGCCGACCTGTGGCTGGAGCCGGTGACGGCGTGGCCGAGCGGATTCGCCACGACGGCCGCGTGGAACCGCAACGAGTGGCTCTTCCACACCCTCGATGCCTGGCGCAAGCTGTGTGACCCGGTCGCCGCCCGGATGGTCGGTGCCATGGGCGATCTGGTACCCGAGGAGGCCCGTGCCCAGCTCGGCATGATGCAGGGCATGCTGACCGCGCTGGGCAGCGCCGTCTTCGGCGGCCAGCTCGGCCAGGCCCTGTCTCAGCTCGCCGGCGAGGTGCTGTCGGCCGGTGACATCGGCCTGCCGCTCGGCCCCGTCGGCACCGCCGCGCTGGTTCCGGCCAACGTCAAGGCGTACGGCGACGGGCTGGAGCTGGACGCGTCCGAGGTACGCCTTTACGTGGCCCTGCGCGAAGCCGCCCACCAGCGCCTGTTCAGCCACGTGCCGTGGCTGCGCGGCCACGTCTTCGCGGCCGTCGAGGCGTACGCCGGCGGCATCCGGGTCGACCGCGACGCGATCGAGGAGGCGATGAGCCGCGTCGATCCGACGGATCCGGCCTCGATGCAGGAGCTGCAGATGGCCGGCATCTTCACGCCCGACGACTCGCCCGCCCAGCAGGCCGCACTGCGCCGGCTGGAGACCGTCCTGGCGCTCATCGAGGGCTGGGTCTGCCACGTCGTCGACACCGCTGCCGAGGGCCGCCTGCCCAACGTCGCCCGCCTCGGCGAGGCGTTCCGGCGCCGCCGGGCCGCCGGTGGACCGGCCGAGCAGACCTTCGCGGCCTTAGTGGGACTGGAGATGCGCCCGCGCCGGCTGCGCGAGGCGACCCGGCTGTGGGAGGCACTCACCGAACATCGCGGCGTCTCCGGGCGCGACGCGCTCTGGGGCCACCCCGATCTGCTGCCGACCGACGATGACTTCGCCGATCCGCAGGCGTACGCCCAAGCTCAGCTGAGCCTGTCGGATCTCGGCGACTTCGATGCGGACCTGCGCCGGCTGACCGAAGGCGAAGCGCTGACGGACAACGACAAGCAGCCGGAGGACGACAAGCCGACCGACGGTGACACGCCTGGCGGCCCGAAGCCGGAGGACGCCTAGTCCTCAGTGAACTGAGCCCCAGAGACCGCGGAGAAGCCTTCGAGGAATCCGCGCGCTCGCTCACTTTTCGGGTAACGACCGACGAGTTGCCAGAACTTGGTGCTGTGGTTGGCCTCGATGAGGTGAGTCAGCTCGTGGACGAGCACGTAGTCGCTGACCCAGGTCGGCATGTCGCGCAGCCGGTCCGACAGCCGGATCGTACGGTCGTCCGGCGAGCAGGATCCCCAGCGGCCGCGCTGGTTGCTGACCCAGCGAACGCCCCGGGGCAGGGCCTCGACGCCGTAGTCGGGCAGGTAGCGGGCGGCCAGGTGCTCGGCCCGCGCCATCAGCGCGTCGTCGGAGCGGGCACCGCGGCGGTCCTTGGCTTCCAGGCGGGCGAGCATCTTGTCGACCCACGCCGATTCCTCGGCCCGGGAGAACTGGCTGGGGATGAGGACCACGACGCGCTCGCCCTCGCGGTAGGCGGCAACTGTCCGGCGTCGACGCTCACTGCGCCGCACCTCTACAACGGGCGTACGCTGGTCCGCCATCCTCAAGGCTGCGGATCAGCCGACGCCGACGGTCACGTTCCGCCGGTCCATGCGTTGGACGGTAGCGGGCCGGGTCCAGGGGTGCGCAAGACCCAGTCCACGCCTTTTTTCTTCGCATTCGGCGGTGAAAAAGGCAAAACATACGAAGATCATCTTCATGTCGCCCGGCGTGTCCGCGCTTACCTGACATATACGAAGAGTCTGTAAGGCACACTTCCGGGCGGGCCTGTCGCATGTGCGGGCAGGGCAGACGGCAACAGGAGGACACACATCGTGGCTGAGACGTACAACGGATACTGCGTGAAGTGCAAGGAGAAGCGCGACTTCCAGGGCACCGTGGCTGTCTCCAAGACCGGGATGAAGATGGCGAAGGGCCCGTGCCCCGTGTGCGGGACCACGGTGAACCGCATCCTGGGCAAGGCCTGACGCTGCCGAGGCGGCGGCCTCCAGCCCGCACCGCTGGGGGCCGCGTCGGCGTAGGCCACCGCCGGGATGACCGTCCCCTGTGGATAACTGCGCCGCAAGTTGTGGATAACTCCCTCAGGTTTGGGGAGAACCTGTGGATATCTCGGTGGATACACCGGGCTGATGGCGTACACCTGTGGATGTGATGCGCCGTCGCCGCCCGATGCTGCTGCCCGGCCTGCGCCCGCTGTGGCGTACCGGCCGCGCCGTCCAGCTCGGCACCGATCCCGCCCGCGCGATCGTCCTCGAACTCTCCGAACCGACGGCCGGGCGCCTGCTCTACCTGCTCGACGGCTCGCGTACCGAGTACACCCTGCTCAAGGAGGCCGCTCGGCTGGGCATGTCCGAGCCCGATGCGCGTACCCTCCTGAAGGACCTTGCGGAACGCGGCCTGGTCATCGGCGCGGACGCCCTGCTCCCACCCGGCCTGACCGCCGCGGACCGCGAGCGGCTGCGGCCCGAGGCGGCGGCGCTCGCGCTGGACCACGCGGCGCCCGCCGAGATCCTGCGGCGGCGCGCGGCCAAACGCGTGGTGATCAGCGGGCATGGCCGGCTCACCCGGCTCCTGGAGCAGGGCCTGCGCGAATCCGGCGTCGGGCGGGTCGCCCTCCAGGGCACGTTGCGGCGCCTGCTTCCCCAGCCCGAAGGTCCACGGGTACGCGCAGCAGCGGCATCGCTGCATGTAGCGATCACGTCCGGCCGGCTGCCCGAGGCGACCACGCGGCCGCTGTTGCTGATCGCGGTTCGTGAGGGGGTCGTGACCGTGGGTCCGGTGGTGCCGGCCCGGCAGGGACCGTGCCTGCGCTGCCTGGATCTGCACCGGACCGACCGCGATCCGGCGTGGCCGCGGATCCAGGCGCAACTGCCGGAGGAGGCGGGCGCGTGCACCACTGCCACCGCCTATGCCGCCGCTGCGTACGCCATCGGCGAGGCGCTCGCCGTCCTCGACGGCGCACCACCGCTGCTGCTCGGCGAGAGCGTCGACATTCTGGGCCCGCACGAGCTTCGCCGGCGGCGCTGGGAACGCCATCCCGGCTGCGGCTGCCCGCCCTAGATCACTTTCCGGCAGGCGTGGTGCGGCCGGGTCGCGGCGTGAACCCGCTGGCTAGCGGGATGAGTGAGAATGGTCAAGTGACCGACATTCCGCGCCGGGCCGTTTCGCGCACCGCCAAGCTCGCTTCGCTGCCGTTGGGCTTCGCCGGGCGTACCGTCCTCGGGTTCGGCAAGCGGGTGACGGGCATGGCCGCCGACGTCGTCGCGGCCGGGATCCAGGAACGCACCGCCGAGCAACTGTTCAGCGTCCTCGGCCAGCTCAAGGGCGGTGCGATGAAGCTCGGCCAGGCGCTGAGCGTCTTCGAAGCCGCGCTGCCCGAGGAGCTGGCCGGGCCTTATCGGCAGGCGCTGACCAAGTTACAGGAGGCGGCTCCGCCGTTGCCGGCCGCGTCTGTCCACAAGGTCCTCACCGAGCAGCTGGGCCCGGACTGGCGCAAGCTGTTCCACGAATTCGACGACCATCCCGCCGCCGCGGCCAGCATCGGCCAGGTCCACCGGGCCGTGTGGAAGGTGCCGCGCCGCAAGATCGGTATCCCGGTCGCCGTCAAGGTGCAGTATCCCGGCGCCGGTGACGCGCTCATCGCCGACCTCGGCCAGCTGGCGCGGCTCTCCGCCCTGTTCGGCGTGATCCAGCCCGGTCTGGACGTCAAACCGCTGGTCACCGAGCTGAAGGCGCGCGTCGTCGAGGAACTCGACTACGAGCTGGAAGCCGCCTCCCAGGCGGCTTTCGCCAAGGTCTACGAGGACGACCCCGAGTTCGTGGTCCCGCGGGTGCTGGCGTCGGCGCAGCGCGTACTGGTGACCGAGTGGATCGACGGTACGCCGCTGGCCCAGGTCATCTCGTCGGGTACGGTCGCCGAACGCGACCACGCCGGAAAGCTGCTGGCGACCTTGGCCTTCTCGGCGCCGCAGCGGGTCGGCCTGCTGCACGCCGATCCGCATCCGGGCAATTTCCGCATCCTGGCCGACGGCCGCCTCGGTGTCATCGACTTCGGTGCGGTCGCCCGGCTCCCCGGCGGACTGCCCGAACCGATCGGCCGCCTGACCCGGCTCGCCCTCGACGGTGACGCGGCCGCGGTCTTGGCCGGACTGCGGGCCGAAGGCTTCATCAAGCGCGACATCGAAATCGACGGTCCGGCGATCCTTGAATGGATCGAACCGATGCTGGAGCCGCTGCGCGCCGACGAGTTCCGCTTCACCCGGTCGTGGCTGCGGGGCGAGGCGGCCCGGATCGCGTCACCGCGCAGTCCGGCGTACGCCATGGGGCGGCAGCTCAACCTGCCGCCGGCGTACCTGATGATCCAGCGGGTCACGATGGGGACCATCGGCGTGCTCTGCCAGCTGGAGGCGAAGGCGCCTTACCGGGACGTCATCGCCGAGTACCTGCCGGGGTTCGCGCCCGCCGCAGCGGCCTGACGTGGGGTCGCGCTGTGCAGAAGTAAGCCCGGTGCAGAAGTAAGCCCGGCGCAGAAGTAGGCCCGGTGCAGAAGTAGGCCCGGTCCGCCGAGGTGGCGAACCGGGCTGGTGATTCACGAGAGGGTCTACTTACAGGGTGCCCGACTGGCGGGCCTGCTTACGGAGCGCCTTCATGGCGATCCGCTTCGCGGTGCGGGGTGCCTCGGCCTGAGGCTCGGGCATTCGCGACCGCGACAACGCTTCGTTGAGTAGATACATCTCGCTGAGACCGGGCTGCTGATTCATCTCTCTCTTCTCTTCTCTTCATTAATCGGGGGATGTGGACGCCGGTAAGACTCCGGCTGGGTTGGTACAGGTGCTGCTCAGGCCGCTAGGCGTACCGACTCGCGACCGGTGACGGTCGCCACGCGGGCGACGGTCTCGGCCCGCAGATCGGCGTCGCGGGCGAGATCCTCCTTGCGCGGACGGCCACGCGGACGCTTGCGCGCCACGATCGCACCGCGGTCGAAGATCTCGCCGCCCCAGACGCCCCAGGGCTCGGCCCGCTCCAGCGCGCCCGCGAGGCACTCGGCGCGCAGCGGGCACTCGCCGCACAGGGCACGCGCCAGCTCCAGCTCCGCCGGAGCGTCGGCGAACCACAGGTCGGGGTCGAACTTGCGGCAGGGCAGCTCTGCACCCGTCTCGACAGTCACGTCGAGAGGGGCCAACGCCAGACTCATAGTCCTACTCACCTCTTCTTCCATCTGGGGGGATCTGCCCCCGGGGTGGCCGTTTTGGCAATAAAGGAGGCCGCGGATCCCGGTTTACGGGTTCCGCGGCCTCGAGGTGAGCCGGTGGTCTGTTTTCTAGACCGGCCTACCTCGAGGCGGAACACCGCGGAGTCCCTCGACCTTGATCGGCTGGAACTCCGGCATGTCGCTCGCGTAGCCATTGGTGCCCTGGATCTTCTGGATCCGGACAGACTCCGGCCGCGAGGCCATCGGAGTGACTCCGACGACGTGACCCGGCACGCGGGTCGGCAGCTGCTCCACGACGCTCAGCGGGGCCGTGGGGATCATGCCCGCCGACGGGCAGACGGGAGCGACGGTCCACGGCCGCTGCGACTCGTTGGTCATCAGAAGCACTGGACTCACCTCCCTTTCCGCTCACGTCTGGCAGGATTTGTTCCCGCCGCTCGTCTTTGTGTGACCGAAGGTTATTCCGCCTGCTAGAGGCGATGCAAACGATTTTACGGTTCCGTTGCCAAGTTTTTTTCCGGTGTCAGATCCTCGACCGATGCTCCAGCGAGCAGCGCCAATGCCGCCGAACCATAGAGTTCGATCTTGCGTGGCCCGATACCGGCGATGGCCAGGAGCTCATCGTTGCTGGTGGGGTGGCGTTCGGCCAGGGCCGTCAGAGTGGCGTCCGTAAATACGACGTACGCCGGAACACCCTGCTGAGTGGCGACCCGCAGCCGCCACTCCCGCAGCCGTTCGAACAGCTCCTCGTCGACGTCGGACGGGCACGTCTGGCACCGACCGAGCTTACGTTCGGCCCCTCCGAGCAGGGTCGCACCGCAGACGCGGCACGACACGGCGATCGCCCGGCGCCGGTCGACCTTGGTCGGGCCGCCCCGGCGGCTGGCACTCGATGTGCCGGATTCTCCGCCGAACTGCGGGAGGAACCGGCACGGCTTGCGGGCCCGCCCGCCCGGCGATCGCGACTGCCCGTAGCTGAGCCACAGCCAGTGCCGCGCGCGGGTGACGCCGACATAAAGCAGCCGCCGCTCCTCCTCGACGGCCTGCGGAGTCTTGGCGTACGCCGTCGGCAGCGTCCCCTCCACGAGCCCGACCAGGAAGACGGCGTCCCACTCCAGGCCCTTCGCGGAATGCAGGCTGGCCAGCGTCACGCCGTCGACCGTCGGGGCGTGCTGGGCATCGGCTCGCCGGCCGAGTTCGGCCGCGAAGCCGGCGACTGTGGACGCGGTGCTGTCCTGCGCGAGGCGGTGGACCGCAGCCAGCGCTTCCCACCGCTCCCGAGCCGCACCGCCCGGCGGTGGCGTGGTGGGATCCCAGCCCTGGCCACGCAGGACCTCGGCGACCACGTCCGGTACGCCGCCCTCGTGGTCCGATCGGCCGGCCGCGCGCAGTGCCACCATCGCTTGGCGTACCTCGGTTCGCTCGAAGAAGCGTTCGCCGCCGCGGACGACATACGGTACGCCCGCCTCCGCCAGCGCCTCTTCGTACGCCTCCGACTGTGCGTTCGCGCGGAAGAGCACGGCGATCTCGGCGGCCGGCGTACCGGCGGCGATCAGTTCGCGGCAACGGGCAGCGACCGCGGCGGCCTCGGACGGCTCGTCGGGGAACGTACGCACATCGGGCTCGGGGCCGGACGGGCGCTGACCGATCAAGTCCAGCCGCAGTTTCGCCTCGGAGCCGCCGGCCTGCCGGATGACGGCGTTGGCCAGCCCCACGACCTGTGGTGTGGACCGGTAGTCGCGGACCAGCCGGACGACCGTGGCCTCGCGATGCTGGCGCGAGAAGTCGACGAGGTAGCCGGAGGTGGCTCCGGTGAACGAGTAGATCGTCTGAGCCGCGTCGCCGACCACGGTCAGGTCTCGCCGCCCGCCGAGCCAGGCTTCCAGCAGCCGCTGCTGCAACGGGTTCACGTCCTGGTACTCGTCCACGACGAAGTGGCGGTACTGAGCGCGTACCTGGTCGGCGACGTCGGAGTGCTCTTCGATCCCCCACACCATCGCCCGCAGCAGATCTTCGAAGTCCATCGCCGCGGACCGGCGTTTGACCTGCTCGTACTCCGCGAAGACGCGAGCGGTGTCGGCCGGGCTCAGGGGCGCCTCGCGTTGCGCCTTCGCCGCGGCCACCTCGTATTCAGCCGGCTCGACGAGGCTCGACTTCGCCCATTCGATCTCGGATGCGAGGTCGCGTGCGGTCGTCCGGTCCGCGCGTACGCCCGCCCGCGAAGCCGCGAGCGTGACCAAGCGGGCCTTGCTCTCCACCAACTCGGGCAGCTCGCGTCCGCGCAGCAGCCGAGGAGAGAAGTAGCGGAGCTGGCGAAGGGCGGCGGCGTGGAAGGTGCGGGCCGCCACACCGGTCGCGCCCAGGCGGGCCAGCCGTTCGCGAAGCTGGGCGGCGGCTCGGGCCGTGAAGGTGACGGCCAGCACATGCTGGGGCTGCACCTGACCGGTGACGACCCGGTGCGCGATGCGGTGGGTGATCGCCCGGGTCTTGCCGGTGCCGGCACCGGCGAGGATGCACACCGGACCGGCCGGCGCGGTCACCGCGGCCAGCTGCTCCGGGTCGAGGCCGCGCAGTGGATCTGAGTCACCTGCCACAGCTCGACATCATTCCAGGAGCCACCGACGTTAGTTGTGGAAGCCTGTCCGGTAGCGGACACAGCTCGCGGAAACGGCACACGCCGGGCGGACCCGAAACGGCCCGCACTCCAGACCCTCGGCCGGTGCCGGACACCCCCGAACGAAGGACGAACAGATGCTGACGATGTACTCCACTACCTGGTGCGGCTACTGCCACCGGCTCTCCAGCCAGCTCGACCGGGAGGGCATCGCGTACTCGGTGATCGACATCGAGAAGGACCCGGCCGCGGCGGACTACGTCATGAGCGTCAACGGTGGCAACCAGACGGTGCCGACCGTGCGGTTCCCCGACGGCACGACCCTGACCAACCCCAACATCGTCGAGGTCAAACAGCGCTTGGGCGCCTGATATCCACCGAACGTCGTCGTCCGGACACAGCGCGTCGGATCCGGATCCCGGATCCGGCCGCCTATGCTGGCATCGATGCAGCGTACGCCCAGCCCGGCCATGCGCAGGCGCCGCCTCGGCCTGGAGCTGCGCCGCTTTCGCCTGGCCGCCGGCCTCACCGGTGATCAAGTGGTCGAGCGGATCGGCTGGGCCGCCAAGTCGAAGCTGTCGCGCCTGGAGAACGGGCGCAGCCGCCCCGATCTGTCGGACATCCTCGACCTGCTCGACCTCTACCAGGTGATCGGCGAGATCCGCGAAGAGCTGATCTCCATAGCGCGGGAAGCGGGCAACACCCGGTGGCTGCGGGCGTACCCGGTGATGACCGCGCAGCAGCGCGGGTACGCGGAGCTGGAAGCGAGCGCCGTCCACATCCGCGAGTACAGCGTGACGACGATTCCGGGCCTGCTCCAGACGGCCGAGTACGCCCGCGTACGCATCATGTCGGCCCGCAGCCTGCAAACTCTGGCGCATCCGGTCCCCGATCAGTCCGGTACGCAGCAAGCGCAGCGGGACGCGGAGGCGGAGATCGAGGCGCGGCTGGCCCGGCAGGCCATCCTGACCCGAGCGGTCGATCCGCCCACCTACGAGGCGATCATCGACCAGAACGCGCTGTCGGGACGGTGTGCGCCGCGTGACGTCCTCTGTGGCCAGATGATCCATCTGCGGGCCGTGGCATCGTTACCCAACGTAACTTTGCAGGTCCTTCCGACCGATGCCCGAGTTGCCGACTACTACCAGCCGCAGCACGGCTTTTCGATGTACGCCTTCGCCGACCCGCGCGATCTCCAAACGGTGGCCGTGGAGGCGCTCGCGGGTGACCTGATTCTCACCGACCGTGGTGCTGCCAGCAGATACGCGAGGGTTTACGAATGGTTACGGACGGCCGCGTTGTCGCCTGAGGCGACCGTCGACTGGCTGGCCGGTCAGGTCAACGCGACACGCTGACATCCGCCGAAAGATGGCGGCCGTCCACCCGAACGGGCGGGCCTGCATTCCGATCGGGGTGAAGTCCTTGTTGACGCTCCGTGTTGTGCCGCACCATAGTCAGCACCACCCGTGGAACTTCCACGAGTGGACCCAGTCCCCCTCCGCCACTCCCGGGATCTGCCCACCCGGAATCAACACGGAGAGACATCGATGCGCTATCTCATTGTGCGGACCGAGGTTCGACCCATCGGTCTCGATGAGATCAACGCGCTATGGGACGACGAGGGCCCGATGCGGGACGAGGTCGAGGCGCCCGAACCGCGCCGCCAGACCGCCGAGGCCGACTCATTGGAGGCTGCCTTACGCCTGGCCCGAGCCCTGGCTTCCGTCGGTGCCGTGCGCGCCGGCCGCCAGCGGGTGAAGGTCGTCAAGCTCGGCCAGCCCCGCCTCATCTAGGCCCCACCCCACTCCGCCCGGTCACGTCCATGATCCTGGCAGGATCATGGAGCCCCGGGCGGGATAAGCCCGTGCCGGGAGAAGGCTGCCCTCCCATTAGGCGAGGTCGAGCCAGCGCCGCATCAAGAACGTCGAGATGGCCGCGCCCATCGGCAACGTGAACTCAGCCGACTTGGGATCCGTCAGGGCCCCGGCGATCTCCTCCCGCGTGAACCACCGCGCGTGAACGATCTCGTCGGGGTCGGTTACCACCGCCGCGCCGGGATCGGCCATGGCCAGGAAGCCGAGCATCAGCGAGCGCGGGAACGGCCACGGCTGGCTGCACACGTACGCGATGTCGGTCAGCTCGACGCCGACTTCTTCGCGTACCTCGCGGGCGACTGCGGCTTCGGCCGACTCGCCGGGCTCGACGAACCCGGCCAGCGTCGAGTACCGCGGCCGGGCCGCGCTCTTCCACAGCACGTTGCTGCCGAGCAGCGCCCGGCCGTGCGGGCCCGGTACGCCGTCGTGCACGAGCACGATCATCGCGACGTCCGTACGCGGAAAGTGCATCTCGCCGTCGGTTTCACGGCGTACCCAGCCGCCGTCGGAGATCTCGGTCTTCTCTCCCGTACTCGGCGAATAAAGATGATCACGGTGCCACTGCGCCAGCGCCACGGCCGAGACGAACAAGCCCGCTTCCAGATCGCTGAGCAGGTCGCCGACCTGCCACAGGTGGACGGTGTCCCCGGGCAGGTCTTCGGGTACGACCACGGCGAAGTAGGGCTGATCGCCGTCTACGCCGAGGAACAGCCGCTCGCCGTCGGGCGCCTGATCCGCGCGGATCAAGATCAGGTCGCCATGGCGTACAACGGCTTTGCTATCCGGGCCGATCACCAGGACCAGCGCGCGTTCCCAGGCCGCAGCGAGCCATCGGGGGTCGCGCCGGCGGTGGCCGGCCCGGTCGATCGCGGATCGCGACAGCGGCGGGAGGCTCATTCCTGGGGTGCGGGTTCGACGGTGACCGGCATGATCGCGGCGAGCGAGTCCTGCACCTTCTTGGCGTCGCCCAGCACGACGACGACGCCCTTGGCCGGCCCGAGGTACCGCTCGGCCACGGTGGCCACGTCGTCGACGGTCGCCGAGGCGAGCCGGGCGGAGTGCTCGGCGAGGAAGTCCAACCGCAGGTCGTAGCCGACGTAGGTGCTGACGAGACCGGCCAGGCCGCTCTGCGTCGACATGCCCAGCTGCAGCGTGCCCAGGGCGTACTGGCGAGCCTGCTCCAGCTCGGCCGGCTCGACCGGGCGAGTGGCGATGCGGCCCAGCTCGTAAAGCGTCTCGACCAGGGCCGGCGCGGTGACCTCGGTGGCCACCTCCGCGTTCACCAGCACCGCCGAGCCGGCGATCGAGTGGTCCACAATGGAGTGAGGCCCGTAGGTGTAGCCCTTGTCCTCGCGGATGTTCTCCACCCAGCGGCTGGAGAAGTAGCCGCCGAAGACCAGGTTCGCCAGCTGGAGCGCGGCGTGGTCGGGGTGCTTGCGGCCGACGGCCGGCAGGGCGAGCCGCAGCGACGACTGCACCGAGTCGGGGCGGTCGGCCAGCAGCAGCGGCCCCGGCTCCAGCGGCGGCGTCGGGTCGAGCTGCACCGGCTCGGCGTCTCCGCTCCAGCCGCCCAGCCACCGCTCGGCCGTCGCGAGTACGCCTTCCGGATCGATGTCGCCGACGAGGATCAGATGCGCACCTTGGGGCAGCAGGCGCTGCTGATGCAGGCCGAGGAGCTGATCGCGCTCGACCGCCTGAACCTGCGCCACGGTCGGCAGCTGCACGGCGTAGGGGTGCTGGCCGTACATGCGCTTGAGGAGAGCCACCCGGGCCAGGTGCGCCGGCTGCGTCAACGCGATCTGGATCCGGTCGATCAGCCGGGACTGCTCGGTGTCCACCTCGTTGGTCGGGTACGCCGCATCGGTGAGCACCTGCGAAAGGATCTCCAGCAGCCGGCCCAGCCCGGAGGCGAGCGCGTTGCCGGAGATCATCAGCCGGTCGGGGTCGCTGCCGGCGCCCAGCCCGCCGCCGACCGCCTGCAACTCGGCCGCGATGTCCACAGTAGACAATGTGCTGGTGCCGGAGAACAGGGTGTTCGTCAGTAGCGTCGAGGTCGCCAGCGGCGTACCCGCGAACGGCAGTCGCAGCCGCACCTCCACCAGCGGGACCGCCGAGCGGCGTACCGCGATGACGGTCAGCCCGTTGGGCAGGGTCCGCTCGGCGGTGTCCGGGATCGTCAGCGGCTTGAGCGGGCCGAGGTCGGGCAGGGTCAGGGCGGTCACTGGTCGGCTCCTTCGGCAGCGGCGCGCCCGGCGCCGGGGATGACCTCCAGCGCGGCCCGGCGGTGCGGGCGCAGCGCCGCGGCGGCCGCCACGACCTGTTCCTCGGTCACGGAGCCGATCATGTGCGGCAGGTCGTTGAGGATGGAGGCGTCGCCGCGCTGCTCTTCCAGCACGGCCATGCGCAGCGCCCGGTTGAGCGCCGCGTCGTTCTCGCGCAGCAGATGCGCGACCATGCGGGCCTGCGTACGCGCGAGTTCGCCGGCGGCGAGCCCGCCGTGGGCGAGCCGGTCGAGTTCCTCGTCGACGGTGGCGAGAACCCGGTCGACCTGCCCGCCCGGTGGCAGGTGCGATTGCAGGACGAACGCCGTGGGGTCACGGACCTCGAAGGGCTCGCCCATGAAGCCGATGTACCCGCCGACGCTGGTGACGCTGCGGTCCTTGAGCACCAAGCGTTCCACCAGACGTGAGGCGTCGCCGTCGGTCAGCACCTCGGCGAGCACGACGTTGGCCAGGTAGCCGGGCAGGTCCCCGATCGGGTCCGGTACGCGCCAGGCGGCGGCGACGGCGGGCAGCGGAGCGAGCCGGTCGGTGTACTCCTCCCGCCGCTCCGCGGTCAGGTCGGGTTCGTCGAAGTCGGGCCGGTCCGGTGCGGGCCGCGCCTCGACGTCGCCGAAGTGCTTCTCGATCAGCGCCCGCGCCTCGTCCACGTCGATGTCGCCGGCCACGGAGAGCACCGCGTTGCCGCAGGCGTAGTACTTGTGGAAGAAGTCCGCCGCGTCGGCGACGGTGGCGGACTCCAGATCGACGAACGAGCCGTAGCCGTCATGCGCGTTCGGGAAGGTGTCGAACATAACCGGCGGCAGCTTCAGCCACGGGAACCCGCCGTAGGGCCGGTTCAGGACGTTGACCCGGATTTCCTCCTTGACCACATCGACCTGGTTGCGTAGGTTCTCCTCGGTCAGCCTCGGCCCGCGCATGCGGTCGGCCTCCAGGAACAGCGTGCGCTCCAGCGCGCTGCCGGGCAGCGTCTCGAAGTAGTCGGTGTAGTCGAGGTGGGTCGAGCCGTTGAAGGTGCCGCCCGCGCCCTGCACGTGGCGGAAGTGGGCCAGCTTCTCCAGATTGGCGCTGCCCTGGAACATCAGGTGCTCGAACAGGTGCGCGAACCCGGTACGCCCCTCCGGCTCCGACCGGATGCCGACATCGTAGACGACCGCGACGCCGATCACGGGCGCGCTGGCGTCCGGCGCCAGAACCACCCGCAGACCGTTCGGGAGAGTGAACCGTTCCACGGGGTAATGCGTACGCGGGATCTCGATGGCCACCCCACGACCCTAGCGCACGGCCCCCGGCACCCGGGAGATCATCAGACGTCTCGCCAGTGCCCTCGCCTGCGCCCGGATCTCCGGCGCCGCGGTGGTCTCCCACAGCGCACCGCGCCGCATCGGCCCGATCGTCCACATTGCACGGTGGACTCGCCCGTCCGGCGTCACATCCAGGCCGATGCCGTGCGGCCCCGGGCGTACCGTGATCACAGGTGGCGTACGCGGTTTACGCTCGCCGAGTCGCGAACGCCCCCAACGCCAGCAAGAACCCGATCAGCGGCAGCAGCACCAGCCAGCGCCGCCAATCCCGGCTCTCGGTCAGCGAAACGTTCGAAGCCTGCGCCTTACCGCCACCGGCGTTGGACACGGTTCCCCCGGTCCCCGCGGTCGGCCGCGCCGACGGCGACACCGAAGGCGGCGCCACCGAAAGAGCCGCCTTCAAGTTGAGGACCCCGGCTCCGTAAAGGCTGTCCGGCCCCTTCGACCCCTTGTCGGTCGCGGTCGTCCGCAGCAGGTCGACCGCCTGGTCGGCCGTCAGCTGAGGGAATTGCGCGCGGACCAGTGCCACGGCGCCACACAGCAGGCCGGCTCCGGTCGCGCCGGTCTGCACCCGGTACCCGCCGCCCGCAGTAGCGCTGATCATGTCGACGCCCGGTACGCCGATGCCGGTGGTCCGGCGGCTCGCCGGTGCGACGAGGGCGCTGCCCGAGCGGTCGAGCGCGATCGAGGTCAACACGCCGACAATCGAGGACGGCCAGGGCGAGAAGGAGCCGCCGGCCACGTCGCCGTCGGCGGCCACCACGACGACGTCGGAGGCGAGCGCGCTCTCGACCGCTTCGCGCAGCTGCACGTTGGGTGCGACGCCACGGCCGATGCAGATCACCTTGGCGCCCTTGGATACGGCGGTGTCGATGCCGGCCGCCAGCGCGGCCGGGTCGCCGATCTCGCCGGGCCGGGGTGCGAACGCGACCGGCAGGATGGCCGCGCCCGGCGCGACACCCAGTACGCCGTCGGCGTTGTTCGCGCCGTGCCCGTGCCCGGCGATGAGGGAAGCCAGCGCCGTACCGCGGCCGTCCTGGTCGCGCGTACCGGCGGTTTCCGTGCCCGGCTGGACGTTGCCGGTCAGGTCGGGATGGCTGGCATCCACTCCGGAGTCGACGACGGCGACCATCACCCCGGTGCCCCGGTTGATCGCGTGCACGGCCGCCAGATCCATCGAGGACAGGTACCACTGCTGGTTGCGTACGCCATCGGCGTGCGCAGGCGCAGCGACAACCAGTCCGAGCAGGACGGCGGCGGCAAGCGCGCCGAGTCCTCGCACCGCTGACATCGAGACGGCCCTCCCGAGGGGAGAAGGAAGCGATCGGCACAGGTTACTTCACCGGCCCGACCCTGCCGCCCACCCATCCGGCTGGACTCGGACCGGCCCGCGGACAGCTTGGCCCACGGCGTCGCTAGCAGGGCGCGCCCAGAATTACCGCACCGGCGGGTGCACCTCGACTATCGTGCCGCGATCGCCGGTGCCGCCGGGGTGCCACGGTGCCAGGACGACCGCCGCGGCCAGCAGAAGGCCGCCGACCGCCACCGCCAGGACCACGAGGATTTCGCGTACCGCCTGACTCACAAGATCAAGCTTGCTCGCCCGGGATCCGCCGAACAGTCAGGAATCGGACGGCGTCGGCAATCCGGCTATCAGCTTCGCCAGCCCGGCCTCGCTGAGCAGGTCGGATGGTCGCACGGTCAGGTTGTCGGCGACGTAATGGAAGGCGGCACGGACCCGGCGTACGGGCACCCCGGCCAGCGCCGCCCACGCCTGCCGGTACGCGGCCAGCTGCACCGCCGCCGCCTTGGCGTCCACGCCGGACGGTATGCGCCCGGTCTTCCAGTCAACGACGTCGTAGGCGCCGTCGTCGTCGAGGAACACCGCATCCATCCGGCCCCGGATGACGACGCCGCCCAGCAGCGTGGCGAACGGGACCTCCACCTCGACCGGTACGCGGTCCGCCCAATCGCTGGCCAGGAAGGCGGCCTGCAGCTCGGCGAGGCGGCGGTCGTCGGCGGCGCCGTCATCGGCCGCGCCGGGCAGCTCGTCGATGTCGAGCAGGCGATTGGCGCCGAACCGCTGCTCCAGCCAGGCGTGGAAGGCGGTACCCCGGCGGGCCATCGGCTCCGGCCGGCGGGGCAGCGGCCGGCGTAGCGTCCGCGCGAACTCCTGCGGGCTGCGGCGCAACGCGACGAGCTGCGACACCGACAGCTGGGATGGCAATGCGACCTCGGCGGCGGTGGCCAGCCGGGCGATCTCGGCCCGCTCGGCCAGCAGCAGATCGACTTCTCGCTGCCAGCGCTGGACGGTCTCGTCCTGCGCCGCTGCCCGCTCCGGTGGATGGTGCAGCATCGCTTGGCGTACCAGGGACGCGGCCGCTTCGACGGCGGGCCGGCGGCGGCCCAGCGGATCCTGTGGCCAGTCGGCGGTGGCGATACGCTCCTGCAACGGGTTCGAGTCGGTATCGAGGGGACGGGCGGCCCACTCCTCGATGACGCCGTCGCCGTCGGCGCACACCTGGGCGATCTCCTCCAGGAACGCCGACGGGCCCCGTGGGCGTACGCCCTCGCCCCACCAGGAGCCGCTCGCGAGCAGCCACCGGCGCGGCCGGGTGACCGCCACGTACGCCAGCCGCCGCTCCTCGCGTTGGTCATGGGCCGCCCACGCGGACCGGAAGGCGTCCACGGCGTCCCGCAGCTGCTGCTGGTCGGGGCAGCCGTCGATGTCCAGCGCGGGCAGGCCCTGATGATCGCCGCGCAGCGGAAACGGCAGTACGCCCAGCCCGTCCAGATAGTGATCGCTGTTCTTGGTACGCCCCGGCCACGAACCGTGGGTGAGCCCGGCGACGGACACCAGATCCCATTCGAGGCCCTTGGCGGCGTGGGCGGTGAGGATCTGCACAGCGCCCTCCACCACTTCGACTTCGCCGGGGCTGAGCCCGCGCTCCTCGTCCTCGGCGGCCTTCAGGTAGGCGAGGAACGCACCGAGCGTGGCTCCCTCGCTCTCGGCGACGAACCGGGCCGCCACGTTGCCGAAGGCGTCCAGATGCGCCCGGCCGAGGCCGGAGTCGCCGCCGCGCAGCGCCACCTCGACCTCCAGGCCGGTGGTGCGTTCGATCTCGGCGATGAGGTCGGGCAGCGGCTGGTCGAGGTTCTCGCGCAGCTGCGCCAGTTCGTGCCCGAACTTCCACAGCCGGGCGAAGCCGGAGACGGAGTAATGGTCGGGGTCGCCGAGGTCGGCCAGCGCCTCCGACAACGCGGCCTCGTCGAGCCGGTCGTTGGTGATCGCGTCGGGGTCGTCGCGCCGGCGGGACGCCAGCCAGCGCGACCGCCGGTACAGAGCGACCAGATCGCGGGGGCCGATGCGCCAGCGGGGTCCGGTGAGCAGGCGCAGCACCGAGGCGCCGTCGGCCGGGTCGGCCAGGACGCGCAGGGTGCAGACGACGTCGCGTACTTCGGGCGTGTCCAGCAGGCCGCCGAGGCCCACGACCTCCACCGGCAATCCCCGGGCTCGCAGCGCGGTCTCGATCGGTTCGATCTGCGACCGCAGGCGGACGAGGACCGCCGTCGTGGGCGGGGGCGCGGCGACCTCGGCTCGCTCGGCCTCCTCGGCGACGGCCGTCCAGACCTCGTCGATGCGCCGGGCGATCCAGGCCGCCTCGTCCTCGGCGGTCTCCGTCAGTGCACAGTGGACGAAGCCGGGCCGGCCGTCGCCGCGCAGCGGTGCCACCCGCGCACCCTGTTCGCGCAGCGGTGCCGACAGGGCGTTGGCCACCGACAGGATCTGCTGCCGGTTGCGAAACGATCGGCTGAGGGCTTGCACCGGCGCCGGGCGGCCGTTCGCCAGCGGAAAGTCCGTGGGGAAGCGGTCGAGCGTACCGGCGCTCGCGCCGCGCCAGCCATAGATGGACTGGCAGGGGTCGCCGACCGCGGTGACGGGGTGCCCGGCGCCGAACAGGGATCGCAGCAGGACCACCTGGGCATGGCTGGTGTCCTGATACTCGTCGAGCAGAACGACCTCGAACCGCTGCCGTTCGATCGCACCGACCTCGGGATGGTCGCGGGCCACCCGGGCCGCCCGGGACAGCTGGTCGCCGAAGTCCATCGCCTCCAGCTCGGCCTTGCGGGCGGCGTACGCCCGGACGATGGGCATCAGCTGCAACCGGGCCACCTGGTTGGCGAGCAGATCCCGAACCGGTGCGTAGACCCGGCCGGGCCGGGCACCGATCGCGGCACTGAACCGCCCGGTCCACGCCGACAGGTCGTCCGGCGTCTGCAAGTGCTCGGAAAGTTCGGCCGCGAGGTCGAGGACCGCCTTCGTCACCGTCGACTTGGCTTTGTCTACAGCGGACATATCACCGTCGTACGCCGTCACCACCTCGTCGGCGAGCTGCCAGCAGGCCGCCTCGGACAGCAGCCGGGCGCTGGGCTCGAAGCCGGCGCGCAGCCCGTGCTCGTTGACGACCCGGGCGGCGAACGAATGGTAGGTCGCGATCGTCGGCTCGCCCGCATTGCGCAGCGAAGCCGGATCGGGCATGCGCCGCCGCAGCTGCCCGAGGCGCAGCCGGATGCGGTGCGCCAGCTCGCCCGCGGCCTTGCGGGTGAAGGTGAGGCCGAGGATGCGCTCGGGCGCCACATGGGCGTTGGCGACGAGCCACAGCACCCGGGCCGCCATCGTCTCGGTCTTGCCCGACCCCGCCCCCGCCACCACGAGCAGCGGCCCGACCGGCGCCGAGATGACGCGGGCCTGCTCATCGGTCGGGTACGCCAACCCCAGGCGGCGAGCCAGTTCGTCGGGGGTGAACCGGGGCCCGGAGTCGTAGACCGGTACCCGCTGCAGCTCGGCTCCCATGATCCCGGGTGAGGTCACGGCTCGATCACCTGGCGGCCCTTGTTGGATACCGGGCAGCTCGGCCGCACCGGGCACACCCGGCAGCGGTCGTTCGCCTTGGCTACGAAGGTCGCCGCGGCCATCGTCGCGCCGGTGCGGCGTACCATGTCGGCCGCCCAGTCGGGATTGTCCACGACGCCCAGGGGTTCCTGGATCTGCTCGCGGGCATCTCTGCGGTCCCCGCCCAGCTGCACCAGCGCCGCACCACCGGACTGCGTGCCCTCCTCGAACGCCCCCGCCTCCACCGCCACCTGGTACGCCCCCAGCTGCGGATGCTCGGGCAGATCGGCGGCGGTAGCGGTGGTGGTGGCGCCGGTCTTGAGGTCGATGACGACGAGCCGGCCCTGGTCGTCGATCTCCAGCCGGTCGACCCGGCCCTTGAGATCGATCGGGCGCAGCGGGTCGTCGGCGAGGCGGACCAGGAAGTCGCGTTCGATGGCCACGAGGCGGCGCGGATTGTCGGTGACCCAGCGGATCAGCTTGTCGATCATCTGCTCGGCCTTGTGCTGCTCGCGCGGTGCGAGCCACTTCGCGGCCAGCTCGATGGCGTCGAACCGGTCGTTGACGTACGTCATCAGAGCGGCCCGATCCACGACGGCGTCCTCGGCGAGCATGGCGGCCGCGTGCACGAGGTTGCCCACGCCCTGGGCGAACGACTCGGGGTTGGAGCCGCCGTGCCGCTCCAAGAGCCACCGCAGGCTGCACCGCAGAGCAGACTCCATAGTGGACGGTGTCACGGTGATCGGTTCGCCGTCGTCGGTCAGCGGCCGGTCGTCGGACAGCTCCGGCAGCCCCCACCACTGATCGGGATCGGCACCGGGTACGCCCGCGTCGGCCAGGTACGCCAGCTCCGCCGCGGCCGCCGTACGGCGTTCGGGCGGCGTACGCGGATCGGTCACGGCGGCCCGCAGCTCGGCCACGAGCGCGGGCAGCGTCAGCGCCCGCGGTGGCCGGGCGACGGCCAGCTCGTCCGCCTCCTCGGGCGGCACCTCCGGCTCCTCGTCGGCGGCCGTCACTTCCTCACCGGCCAGCTCGTAAAGGAACCGGCTCGGCCGCTCCTCGCCGTCGTCGCCGCCGATCGCCCCGGAGTCGACCGCGGTCACCAGCAGGCTGCGGCGGGCCCGCGTAATCGCGACGTGGAACAGCCGCCGCTCCTCGTCGAGCAGCGCCGCCGACTGCGCCACGACCACCTCGCGCTCGGTCGCACCCTCCCGGCCCGACAGCGTGTCCACCAGCCGCTCCGAGCCCAGCAAGCTGCCGCGCAGCCGCAGGTCCGGCCAGACCCCTTCTTGTACGCCCACCACGGCGACGACGTCCCATTCCAAGCCTTTGGCCGCATGCGCGGTGAGCAGGCGTACCGCGGATCCGCGGTCGGCGTTGGGAGCGAGGCTGTCCGCCGGCAGCTGCTGGTTCTGCACGTGCTCCAGGAAGGTGTCGATCTTCGCGCCGGGGAGCCGGTCGGTGAACCGGGCGGCCGCGTCGAACAGCACCATGATCGCATCAAGGTCGTGGTCGGCGGCCTCTGCGCGGCGCTGCTTATCGGGTCCCGCCGCTGGTGCGGTCGCGACGGCCGCCCACTTGTCGGCCAGCCCGCTCGCCCGCCAGACGGCCCACAGCACCTGCTCAGCCGTGGCCGGGGAACGCTCGCGTGAGCCGCCGGGAGTGCGGTCGGTGTCCACCCGGCCTGCGGCTTCCTTCGCAGTGGCCAGCAGCATCGCGATCCGGCGGGCGGGCGCGGCCCAGCGCCGGTCGAGCACCGCCAGTTCGGTCGGGTCGCGCAGCGCGTCGACAAGCAGCTCGCCGCTCGGCCGCGTATCTCCGGCGGCGTGCGCCAGTGCCCGCAATCCCTGGCGCAGCTTGCGTTCGGCGAACGGATCAGCGCCGCCCAGCGGCGAGTGCAGCAGAGCGATCGCGTTCTGTTCGGTCAGCTCCTCGGTACGCAGTGCGCACCGCAACAGCATCAGGAACGGGCGTACGGCCGGCTGTTCGTGCAGCGGCAGATCCTCGGCGAGCACGACGGTCGGTACGCCCGCCTGCCGCAGTCCTCTTTGGAGGCTGCCCAGCTGCGTGACGGTGGATCGCATGACTACTGCCATCCGGTGCCAGGGCACGCCCTCGACCAGATGGGCCTCGCGCAGCCGGTGCGCCACATACGCCGCCTCGCTGACCCGGCTGCGCAGGCTGACGACCTCCATCCGGCCGGCCGGGCCGCCCGCGGGGCCGACGATTTTCCTGTGCGCCACACCGAGTCCGGCCGGGCTGCGCAGCCGCACGACGACTCGCGCCGCCGCATCCAGGAGTACGCCCGCCGATCGGTGGTTCGTGGCCAGCCGCACGACTGCCGCATCGCGGCCGTATTGCTGGAAGGTGGTGGGGAACCGGCCGACGAGAGCCGGATCGGCACCGCGGAAGGCGAACGTGGACGAGTCCGGGTCGGCGAACGCGACCAGGTGACGGCCGCCGCCCGCCACCAGCTCCAGCAGCTCCACCTGGGCGGGGTCGGTGTCGGCGTACTCGTCGACGTACACGGCCCGCAGGCGCATCCGCTCCCACGCCAGCCGCTCGGGATCGGCTCGCAGCATGCCGGCCGCCGCGCGTACGAGTTCGGCCGGGTCGTAACTGGCCGAACTGCGGGTCGTCGTCTCGCGCAGGGCCAGCACCTGCTCGTATTCGGCCAGGAACTCGGCGGCCGCCAGCCAGTCCGGCCGCTCGGCCAGCTCCGCCTGCCGGGTCAGCCCGTGCGGCCCCAATCCCCGCTCGGCCGCTCGCTGCAACAGATCGCGCAGCTGCTCGGCGAAGGCGCGCGTACGCAACGCCGGGCGCAGCGCATCGGGCCAGCCGATCTCGCCGTCCTCCAGCAGTTCCCGGATGAGGAGATCCTGTTCTGGACCGGTCAACAGCCGCGGAGCCGGTTCACCTCGGTCGGCTGCCGCCGATCGGAGCAGGCTGAAGGCGTACCCATGAAATGTACGGACCAGGGGCTCGCGGACGATGCGGCGATCCGCGGACGCGATGCGGGCCTCGATACGCCGCCGCAGAGCGGTGGCGCCGCGACGGCCGAACGTCAGGACGAGCACCTGGTCAGGCGGTACGCCATCGCGAATGCGGGCGGCGACGGATTCGACGAGCGTCACCGTCTTGCCGGTGCCGGGACCGCCGAGGACCAGCAACGGACCGCTACGGTGAGCGATCACCCGAGCCTGCCCGCCATCGGCGACGAACGGCTCGGCCGGCGGGCTCGCGGGCCGTACCAGCCGAAACGCAGTCTTCGCGCCCGCCGAGGTCACGCGTATATGCAACCACGCGTGTATGACCTTGCGCCCCCGGCTCGGGTGCGGCCCACCGACCGGAGGACAAAAGCCCGATCGACCCAGCCATGGCGGAGACCGGGCCGATCGGACCTATGACATCCAATAGCACGAAGGAACACAACGACAAGCCCCCGGCTTGCTCTGTCAATTACACAAGTCGCTTATTCGGCGGGCTTTCCCGCGGCCGGCGGCTTGGTCTGAGCGTCTCGCGGCACGAGCCGGCGCAGCGCCAGGGTCACGCGGATACGACGCCGCATGGCCTGCTGCTCCTTGGCGCGGTCGATGCGATTCAGCACGACAGTCCCCCTCCCCCTTGTCTTCTGGGAAACGCCGCGAGGGCGGCGAAAGTTGCCCGTTGCCGATAACGAATTGGCTGCTGCCGGCTGTGACGTCCCTGCGGGACCTTCCAGCTAGCCCGTCACAAGATTCGCGCCCCGGTCCCACCCGGATGGCTCCTGATCCGGTCAAGATCGCCCCCTGATCCGGTCAGGATCGCTCCATGATCCGGTCAGGATCGCTCCATGATCCGGTCAGGATCGCTCCATGATCCGGTCAGGATCGCTCCATGATCCGGTTTAGATCAGGGAAGTTGCACGGATCTTGGGCCAAGATCCGTGCATTAACCCTGATCCTGCCGGGATCTTGGGGTGGCGGGCGGGTAGAGAATGGCGTGAAGCGATCCTTCGGCCGAGGGCGGCTACCGTTGATGGCCATGAGCAACTCTGAGCGCCACTCGGGTCCGGTCACTCTGCGCGGGCTGGTCGTCAAATCCGGCACGGCCGACCAGGCCCTGCTGGACTCCCGCGGCCGTCCGGACTGGAAGACCAAGGACGCGTGGCGGACGCTGCGCATCCTGAGCGAGTTCGTCGAGGGTTTCGAGTCACTGGCCGACCTGCCCCCGGCCGTCAGCGTGTTCGGCTCCGCCCGCAGCCCGGTGGACAGCGACGAATGCCGCATGGCCGAACGCCTCGGCGAGGCGCTGGCGCGGGCCGGTTACGCCGTGATCACCGGCGGAGGCCCGGGCGTCATGGCGGCGGCCAACCGCGGCGCGACCAGCGCGGGCGGCCTGTCCGTCGGGCTGGGCATCGAACTGCCGTTCGAGCAGGGCCTCAACGAGTGGATCTCGCTCGGCATCGACTTCCGCTACTTCTTCGTCCGCAAGACGATGTTCCTCAAGTACGCCCAAGGCTTCGTCGTCCTCCCGGGCGGCTTCGGCACCCTCGACGAGCTGTTCGAGGCGCTGACGCTGGTACAGACGCGCAAGGTCACCGAGTTCCCGGTCGTGCTCATGGGTACGGCGTACTGGGGCGGGCTGATGAGCTGGCTGCGCAACACCATGCTGGCCGAAGGGAAGATCGACAAGGACGACCTCGACCTGCTGATGCTCACCGACGACGTCGACGAGGCGGTCAGCCACATCGTGAACACCAGCGAGGCTTAGTAGCTTCGGGCGCTGGCGGCTCCGTCGAGCAGGTTCGTTGCGGCGGTCAAGCGGTCGTGCAGCTCCGCCTTGTGCTCCAGGACTTCCAGATCGATCTCGGCCCGCCGCTTG
>Ga0114129_10000526_pt1 | contig 46823 bp, 38 predicted proteins | sample RhiMetdeltSRZDD1_FD_80071 | JGI IMG/M metagenome (GOLD analysis project Ga0114129, IMG submission 80071) | Populus rhizosphere microbial communities from Tennessee, USA - Rhizosphere MetaG P. deltoides SRZDD1 (version 2) (version 2) | ecosystem: Host-associated > Plants > Roots > Rhizosphere >...
CAGGAATGTGAAGACAGCCTGCGTCGTCTGGGGACAGACTATATCGACCTCTACCAGTTTCACGTCAACGAGTATCCACCGGAGAAGGCTGCCGACGTACGCGATGTGTTGGAAACACTGGTCGAGGAGGGCAAGATCCGCTGGTATGGCTGGAGCACCGATAACCCCGAAGGGGCGCGAGTGTTCGCGCAGGGCGCCCACTGCACGGCGATCCAGCATTACCTGAACATGGCGCGACAGCGAGAGGACCTGCCTCAGCTGCTGGCCGTCTGTGAGGAATTCGATCAGGCAAGCGTCATCCGCTCCCCCCTCGTCATGGGCCTGCTGACGGGCAAGTTCAGCATCGATACGACATTTCCCAGCGACGATGTGCGGAGCACCTGGGATCTGCGCGCCGGGCGCACACCGCAAAACATCCAGCGCACGGAAACAGTGCGGAAGGTCTTTGCAGACTCGGGCGACCCACGCACACCGGCCCAGATCGCCCTGGCGTGGATCTGGACACGCCATCCTCGCACCATTCCCATCCCCGGCTTCAAGACCCTTGCACAGGTGAAAGAGAATATTCAGGCCATGGAGTTCGGGCTGTTGAGCGACGAGCAGATGAAGAAAATAGATGAAATATTTGAGCGAGAGCCGGTGAGCTCCACTTGAGTGTTGCGTTCCTGCCGGTCATCTGAATCGACAAGTCCATGCCCGGGGATCAGAGCGTATACTTGAGTTGCCTTAAAGTGCCCGAACGAAAAATACCACCTTTAGAATGGAGAACCCGCATGCTTACCCCCGAATTCCTTCTCGCCTCGCTTGTTGTTGTGCTCATTCCAGGGACAGGTGTCGTGTACACGATCACGACCGGGTTGACCCTGAAATGGCGGGCCAGCCTTGCCGCCGCGCTTGGATGTACGCTCGGAATCGTCCCCCACATCCTGGCGAGCATACTGGGCCTATCCGCAATCCTGAATATGAGCGCCCGGGTCTTTTCGCTGCTGAAGTGGGCAGGGTCGCTCTATTTGCTTTACCTGGCATGGACTATGTGGCGCGAAGCAGGGACACTGGAAATCAACAAGAAAAGCACAGAGACAAGCCTGGGGAAGATCATCGGGAAAGCGATCGCGATTAATTTGCTCAATCCCAAGCTGACGATCTTCTTCTTTGCCTTCCTGCCACTCTTTATCACCAGGAACTCAACCTCGCCCACGCTGGAGATGATCCTGCTCAGCGCGGTGTTCATGGGCATCACGTTGCTGATCTTTGCGCTGTATGGGATCCTGGCAAGCGGGATCAGTCACTATCTGGCAAATTCATCGAAAGCGGTGAGACGACTCCAGCAGACGTTTGCCGTCGTCCTGGCCGGGTTTGCAGTCCAGCTCGGGTTGAGTGAAAGATAAGCAGGAGTTGTAGCCCGGCCGGGTGTTCTCTCACGGCTGGTGACACCCTGCCTATCTATTTCTGTTCACTGTCCATCTGGATAGCAAAGACTCCCCCACCGGCGGGGGAGTCCTTTTTTACCTGGTGCTATCATGGGCGCCGGTGAGGCACATGCAAATCATAAAGACATTCAATCCATCTTCTTCGCGAAAGGCGGGCCGCCTTATGTGGACGATCATTTCCATCCCCTTAGCTTTCCTGTTCATTTCCCTGGGTATTCTGCTCGCCTGGAGCTACCCCGGTAAACCCCGTCCCCTCGTGGATCAGAACGGAAGCCCGCTCCCCGGCAGCCTCTCAGAGAAGATTTTCGTGGAGATCAACGGCCTGCAACAGGGAATGATTATCCAGAGCAAGGATCTCACGAATCCTGTGCTGCTCTACCTGCATGGCGGCATACCCGATTACTTCCTGACAGAGAAATACCCGACAGGCCTGGAAGACCACTTCACCGTGGTCTGGTGGGAGCAGCGCGGCTCAGGCATTTCGTACAATCCCGATATACCGCGCGAGGCGATGACTCAGGAACATATGATCTCAGACACTCTGGCGGTGACGAACTACCTGCGTCAGCGCTTCGGGATGGAAAAGATCTATCTCATGGGACACTCCGGGGGAACCTTCATTGGCATCCAGGCCGCGGCTCGGGCGCCGGAGCTATATTACGCCTACATTGGTGTGGCGCAGATGTCGAACCAGCTCAAATCGGAAAAACTTGCATATGAATATATGCTCCAGCAGTTCAAAGCAAATGGGAACACTGAAATGGTACGAAAGCTCGAAGCTGCTCCTGTCACAATGACGGGCGGCACACCGGACGCATACCGTGCCTTACGTGACCCCGCGATGCACAGTCTTGGCATTGGCACAACCCATGACATGGATTCGATCCTCACCGGTATCGTGCTGCCCTCGTTCCAGAGCCGGGAGTACACATTAAGTGAAAAGGTCAACACGTGGCGCGGCAAAGCCGCCTCCGGTATAGCGCAGCTGTGGGATGAAATGCTGGCCACGGACCTGAGCCAGGAGGTGACAGACTTTTCCATCCCGGTCTATCTCGTATCCGGCATTTACGATTACACGGTCAACTACACACTGGCAAGGGATTATTTCGAAAGGATCCAGGCGCCCGTAAAAGGGTTTTACACATTCGAACAGTCTGCTCACAGCCCCATGTTCGAAGAACCTCAAAGAATGCAGACCATCATGCTCGAGGATGTACTGGCAGGGCAAAATACACTCGCCGACCGCTGATACGAAGTCAGACGGCTTTCCTCCTTTTTTGGAGTATAAATGAACTGTCATTGACATGTGCTGTATATTCGAAAATCAGGGGGGCTGAGAGGAGCCGAACGGCAATGAACCGTACAAGGTCAGTAAGGCTGGGATGTTTGGTAAGCCTGTTGCTGAGCCTGGCAGGAGGGTTCTTTCTCTTCGAGCGTTACCAGACCAGGACCAGCTGCCATGAAAACCAGCCGCCTTTGAAAAGCATCCATGTCACAATCGACCCCAGCCTGGAGGAGCAGTTCGTTGAACAATCTCGTACGTTTGCCTTCAAGCATGGCTTTCGACTTGACACGGTTGCTTTCGATCAGCCCGAAGATTCGTTCCGCATTCGTATGATCCGGGAAGATGTCGAGATCATAACCAGGAGTCCATCCACGCCGGGCGCATTTGAGATCGGGTTTTATAACTACGACTGTGTCCATCCCACCGTAGCTTCCGATATCGAGGAATTAGCCAGCGACTTTAGAACCTTTATGAGTGAAATCCCGAACGTGAGGATTGAGGAGTAGAGAAAAGACCGGTAGAGACGGTTCCCCAGGGAATACACTGATTGGGACGCTATGCAATGAAGGCGGCGGTCGGTAGCGCAAGGATTTCTCGTGGTCCTCGAACCCGCAGAACATCACTATCCGCAACAGACTGGGCGGCACTGCGAGCAGGCAGGGGACTTTGAAATACGAAGCACAGAATCGAAATGATTGGATAGCTCCAGTCATCCCGGAAAAGACATAGAATCCCTCAAGCATAAATACGGCAGCTTGGGGGATTTTCTCATTTAGAAACGCGAACTTTTTGAGCCACAATGGCGTCTCACGGAATGTCCATTTAGTGGTAAAGGAGCACCCGGATATGTACGCAAAAATATACACAAGTCTATTGGTAATGGCGCTGCTCGGCCTGCTCGCCGGATGCGGCCCTGCGGCCCCTGTCGACGCCGTCACACCCACGTCTCCGCAAATGGAGGCCAGTCCTTCTCCCCCGCCAGCGACTGCTGAGGCACAGTCCAGCCCGGCTTCCCCCGGCTTTGATTGCCAGAATGTTCAGGAAATCTCCGTCGAAGAGTGCCAGGGACTTGCTGCTCTTTACGAGAACACCAATGGTGAAACCTGGCAGGACAATTCGGGATGGTTGGCCGATAACACACCCTGCGACTGGATTGGCGTCACCTGCCAGCAGGGGCATGTGAACGAGCTGCAGCTCGCCAACAACGAACTTGCCGGGTCTCTGCCACCTGAGCTCGGAAATTTGACCTATTTGAAATACCTGTATCTGGAAGATAACCAGCTCAACGGGTCTGTGCCTGCCGAAATAGGGAATTTCACAGAATTGCAGACGCTACGGCTCGGCGGCAATCAATTCAGCAGCATCCCTCCAGAGCTGTTTAATCTGAGCCAGTTGATCGAACTTGACTTGTCGAGGAATGAAATCAGCGGGGACCTCCCGGGTGATCTGGGCAAGCTCTCTAAATTAGGCTATCTTACCTTGCACAGAAACCAGTTTACAGGCGAGATTCCCCCAGGGCTGGGCAGCCTGACCAGCCTCATCAACCTGAATCTTGCTAACAATCGACTAGGTGGCTCGATACCTTCATCCCTGGGGGATCTAGCCAGTCTGAGTCTGTTGGACCTCTCCAATAATCAATTGACCGGATCGATTCCCGCCGAACTTGGCAATCTGACCGGGCTGTATTTGGTCGACCTATCCTACAACCAATTGACGGGCGAAGTTCCACAGTCATTGGAGGACGGCCCGGTCGCAGACGTCAGGCTCTGGGGAAATCAGCTAGATGGCACGATCTTCTCTTCAGAGCAGGCGGTCACTCCGGTGGACCTTCAGGGAGTCCACTTTGAATACAGCTCGAACCTAGCGGAGAGCGTCTGGCCCGAGATCGTAGCTGCTGAGGAGGGCACCCCGGATGCCCCGGGCTGGCTTGTATGGCCGGAACACTTACGATTCACATTTGCCGGCGCCAGGGAACCAACTGATTCTCCTATCGGTAGCATGGGACCCTTTGTCCATTCCCAGATCATGGTATTTCCGGTCGAGACGTACGCTAGTATGAGCGACTTTGCGAAAGAGGAGATGGAAAAGCTGCAGGCGTTGCTCCAGACCCGTCCACCAGCGCCCGAAGATCCAATATCGCTTTTGCCTCTCATTAATGCCTCGCAGGTGTTTCATGCGCAGGTTAAGTATCTGGATTTCCAAAACGGCAGCGGGGTTCGCTTTCTCACACAATACAGTCAGGATATATTCCCCATTGTCAATCCGAACATCTTCTACACCTTTCAGGGACTGACACAGGATGGTGCCTATTATGTAGTCGCTGCCTTTGCCATCGATTCCGCAGGTCTTCCCGACGAACCAGACATCAGCGACTGGGCGGCATTCAGTGCTGGTTATGGGGACTACCTGGTAGAAACCACACAGCAGCTCGACGCGCTCTCCTCAGACCAGTTCGAACCCGATTTGGCTCTGTTGGATAGGGTCATCCAATCTCTGATGGTAAGCGTTCCCTGAGCACAGGTCGAGGAGGTTATCTCATGTGGAAAACAGTTGCTATCTCTTTCCTGAGTATGTCCTTTGTCCTGGCAGCCTGTCAACCAGGTCAAGGGCCGGGGACCACGGACAACGTTCCAACGCCAGCCCGAGAAGCCACCTTAGTACCCGAATCGCCAGTAGCTGAAGCGGAGGCAACTGACACGGCGCCTGCTGTCAGCCCCGTTTGTTTTCTAGTTGAGGAAGCTAGTCCCATCACCTTTATGCCTGACAACATAAGGCTTGTAAGCAAGGATCGATCAGCAGTGCGTATCCTCAACCTAGAGACCATGGAAGAGAACGTGCTCCAGGCGCCCGGGGAACTTGTCTCGGTGGCGATTTCACCAGATGGCGAGATATTGGCCTGGTCTCTGATGGATAACACCATCCAGGTAGTCCGCGTCGATGACCAAAAATTGGTGAAAGCGTTGGAAGGACATACGCTGCCAGTTTACAAGCTGAGATTTTCCCTGACAGGAGATCGGCTGTTCTCGGCTTCGTCTGACACGTGGGTAAGAATCTGGGATCGGAACGGAGAACCGCTTGATGCATTTCAGCCCACGGGAGCAAACGATTTACCCAATGAGATCCAGGGTATTGGCATTTCACCCGATGGCGCCCTGCTTGGAAGCATCCCCTTCGATGGTCCGGCGCGGGTCTGGGATCTCGCCACCAAAAAGGAGATTGCCAATCTGGGCGGGACGGGAGGCGATGTCATCTCCGACATTGCGTTTTCGCCCGATGGGCAATTTGTAGCTGCCGACCAGGCAGGACACCTATCCTTATGGAGGACATCTGACTGGAAGGTGGTATGGAGCGATGTATCCAGCATGGCGTTTGCCTTTTCGCCGGATGGGCATTTCCTGGCCTACTCCGATCTGAATGATAACAATGTGTCTTTTCGCTCACTCGACGAGTCCCAACCACTCAGGATCCTGGAAGGCAATCAGTTCCCGATTTACGAATTGTTCTTTTCCCCGGATGGCAATTGGTTAGTCGCGGCGGGCGCAGGCATACAGATCTGGCACGTGGAGACCGGACAATTATCTTATGTCGGAAAAGCGGCCTGCCCGTAGACCGAGCATGTCTGGTTGAGGCAATGCGGATACAACATCTAAATCTTAGCGGTTGAACTGGAAAACTTCCATTACGAATTGTCTTGACAGACTTTGCCAGTTCCATTAAAGTAGGACATAGATGGTCCGCAGCCTTGACCATCAATTCTTATGTAAAGGAGGTGCGCTCACATGTCTGGTCGTCTCAACAGAATACCCTTCTGTTATGTGAGTGCATCCGTAAACTGCACGTAGCTCTCGCTGCGTTTTCGATTTCCAAACATCTCGAATCTCTGCGCCACGGATGTGCCCTGCATAGCACCCCGTGGCTTTTTGTTCCTGAAGAGGAACCCAACCCCTGGTCGCGGCCCAACCCGCGGCTTTTTGTTTAACCAATTGGAGATCGCAAACTTATGTCTTCTCGTGCAAAAAAGTTCTTCTCGTACTACAAACCCTATTTAGGCTTGTTCCTTTCCGTGATGTGCTGTGCATTCCTGGTCGCCGGCATCACGCTGCTCCTTCCCTTGCTCACCCGTTACATTACGAAAACCGTCCTGGAGGGCGGGGTGGCGAATGCTCTTGGTGAGATTTACCGCGTAGGCGCTTTGATGCTGTTCCTCATCTTGATCCATGTCGTGTGCAACTATTTCGTCGACTATTACGGTCACGCCATGGGTGCCATGATGGAAAGCGACATGCGCAATGAACTGTTCGATCATTACCAGAAACTCTCGTTCCGTTTCTACGACAACCAGCGGACCGGGCAGCTGATGTCGCGCATTACGAATGACCTGTTCTCGCTGGCGGAGTTGTATCATCACGCGCCGGAGGATTACCTGATCTACTCCGTCAAGTTTATCGGCGCGTTCCTGGTCTTGATCAACATCAACGTGCCACTAACTCTGGCAGTTTTCGTCTTTTTGCCGGTGCTGGCGGTGTTCTCCCTCTACTTCACAAAGAAACTAAATCGCGCCTTCACCGAAAGCAAGCAGCGCATTGGGGATGTCAACGCACAGGTGGAGGATACGCTGGCGGGAATCCGCGTCGTGAAGTCCTTTGTCAATGAGGAAGAGGAGAAGAGGAAGTTCTCCCGCGAAAACGAGCGCTTTCTGGAAAGCAGGAAGGACATTTATAGGAATGAGGCATTTATCTGGCAGGGAGCCGATGCGATCACAAAACTCATCACAGTCACAGTAGTCGTCGTTGGCGGCATCAGCATCACCCATGCTACGCTGGACCTGGCAGACCTGATCACCTTCCTGCTCTACATCGGCAACTTCATCGAGCCAATGCAAAAGCTGACCCACATGACCGAACAGTTCCAGGAAGGAATTACCGGGTTTAATCGCTTTATGGAGATCCTGGAAGTGAAACCGGAGATTCAGGATTCACCCAATGCCATTGCGCCGGGAAAGGTGCAGGGACATGTCGAATTCAGGAACGTCGGCTTCCGCTACCGTGATGACCACGCCCATGTGCTTCGAAACATCTCACTCCAGGTACACGCCGGTGATACGATTGCGCTGGTAGGCTCCTCAGGGGTAGGCAAGACAACACTGTGCTCGCTGATCCCTCGCTTTTATGAGGTCACCGACGGTGAGATCCTGTTGGACGGAATTCGTATCAAGGACATCAAGCTTCGCTCCCTGAGGAAAAATGTGGGCGTGGTGCAGCAGGACGTCTATCTGTTCGCCGGGACCGTGATCGAGAACATCCGCTACGGAAAACCCGATGCAACCCAGGCAGAGATCATTGACGCTGCGAAGAAAGCCAACTCACACGACTTTATCTTGTCCCTGCCAGACGGATACGACACCGACATCGGCCAGCGCGGCGTAAAATTATCGGGTGGACAAAAGCAGAGGCTGAGCATCGCCCGCGTCTTCCTCAAGAACCCTCCGGTATTGATCTTCGACGAAGCCACCAGCTCCCTGGATAATGAGAGCGAAAGAGTGGTCCAGGAATCCCTGGAGACATTAGCCCGGGATCGCACAACCTTTGTCATCGCGCACCGTTTGTCCACGATACGGAATGCCAAACGGATCCTGGTGCTAACCGATCGAGGCATCGATGAGCAGGGCACGCACGAGGAACTGCTGGCGCTGGACGGCACGTACGCGCGTTTGTATAACATGCAATTTGAAGGAATATCTGCGTTCGGCATGGGTCTATGAGAATCATCGTGCAAGCACTGACCTTGCCGGACCATGACCGCAGGTCTCACGGTAAACATCCTTTTACCGACGAGTGAGGCCCGCGGATTCAGGATGCCAATGGCTTTGTAGATCCCCAGTTGGACTCGGCGAGGACCAGGAGGATCACGATCAGGATTAGACAACCGAATTGGAATCCTGCGTAAAGATTGACCCCGAGGAAACCTGTCAGCAGCGTGAGAAAGGCAGCGACGTATCTGTAGGTCACGTCAGAGATTCCAGACACCCTGCGGAAGATGACCGTCCCGATCAAATAAAGTCCCACGCCCCCGCCAAAGACAAAAGCGGACGCGGGCTCGAGCCGGGTCGTCAGGTGCTCGATCGAGGATTGAATCCCCGTCGCCAGCAGGATGATGCCAAATAGCATAGGAATGAACGCATAGAAATAACCCCCGAGTGCCTGTCGGAGTCGCTCCGCCGTGGATCGCGCCAGCATGGTATCGCGCGCCACTTCTTCATCGCGCGCAAAATAGATCCACCACAAACCGGCAACCAGGAGCAATCCCATGATCGCCGCCAGAATGAAGCGCAGGTCCAGCTCGTGGATACCTGCACCGATGGCGATGATCGATTCCCCGAGGGCGACCAAAAGTAAAAGTCCATGCCGCTCGACAAAATGGCCAACCTTGATGCCAAACTGAAGACCTGCACTCAGAAGAGATGTGAGCACATGACATAAAATGGCGAAACCCCAGAGCAAGTATTGAGCGAAGCCATCCGTGAAACCAGCCGCGATCACAAGGGCAGCCGAGAGGAAGTTCAGCGGCACGAAGCGTCCAGCCTTCACACCGACTGCTCTGACGTACATGAACCCGTGAACGATGATCACGATCAAATACCCAACGCCAAACGTTACGCCTGTCTCGGTGAAGGCATGGGGTATTGCCAATGCACAGATGAGGAAAGCCGACATCCCGGCAATGAGCAATAGTTGACGGTCAGACGTCAGGGGCGGCACACTATTGGTCAGCCAGACATAGCCTCCATACATCCAGAACAGGATGATAAAGATCAGGAAGGATTGGAGCAGACTTTCCCAGGATAGAGATCCGTGCAAACGCGCCGATAGCTGGGTCAGGGTGAAAACAAAGACCAGGTCAAAGAACAGTTCAAGGGTCGTGACACGTTCTCCCTCGGCGGCTGACTCCTGCATGTGAGTGGGACGATGTTTCTTCGCCATACATCCCAAGTCTACTATATCGGGTAGGGGATCAAAACCTAGCCATACGGGGAGGCAATACGACCTGTGCTATTTGGTTCACATCCTTCAACTTATCCGGCTCTGGTTTTCTTCAGGTATAAGACCGCCGGACCAGCATCCTCGAACGGAGACATGAATTTCGGATCCCCAACGCTGTCGACGACAACCTGCCCGTCGATCTGCGTTTCTCGCCGATTCACACTGAACCATTCGACGGTGTACGTGCCGTGTTCCAGCTTCACGGTGAACGGCTCGGCGGCGCCATCGGGCTGGAGGATAAGATACTCTTCGCCAGCATTTGCCAGCACGAAGCCGGTCGAGCTCAGGTCCTGATGCGGCTCCATTCTGATCAGGTCCATCTTTTCTGCGTAACGCAGGGTATCACCCATTGCGTAGCGCGCCGCTTCGAAGGCGGCATACGGCGGAACACCCGGAGCGGCTGCGGAAGGATCAGGCGGGTTCACCCCGGCAATGATCCCGTAGTCCATCAGGATCGGATGGTGCCCACGCAGGAAGGACTTCCAGGCCCACAGTGCATCTGCTGTGCTCGAGAAGTGATCCGTATCGTTGATCACGACCTTCCTGCCCTCGTTTGCGGGCGGGTTATCGAGCCAGCGGGAGGGAGGGCTTCCCGGTGCCATAGGATGACCTCCGTGGGCGAAAATCTCATCGTCATACCCGGGCGAGATCCATTCTGCTTTGCTCTTGAACAGTGGGTCATTGACCCTCGTCTGGTCCGCGACCGGGAATTGCATGGTTATACCCATGGGATGCGCGTTGTAGCCCTGTTCTAGCTCATAACGCTTGACAGCATCGATGACCCAGTATTGCCACCCGGTGGAGTCGCCCCAGTCGGGCACTTCCGAAAACCCCATCATCTGGGCGAAACTCTGATCAACCGTCCCAGCACCTGATGACTCATTTGCGACCTCCCAGAGAACGTTCGGCAGATCGTGGAGGGTATCGACCACCTGGTGTATATAGGCCTCTTGAAGGGCCTGCACGCGCGGGTCGAGTGGGAGGACCTGATAATCGACGATCGATTGGATCGCAACACCGTTGACATTATTCATGCCGTGAAAGGGATGTCCCTCCACGTGATCGGGCGCGGGGCTGAGATGCAGTGCCCAGCCATCGAAGAGCATGACATCTACGTAGATACCCTCCTCACCCGCTGCAATCACGCGCTCCCGCAGGCGATGGAAGTAGGTGTCGTCAAACACCTCGAGGTTGAACTTCGGCTTGCCATCCGAAGCCGTTCCCGGTCCGGTGCGCTGCCAGGGCTGAGGCGTCATGCACAGGTGATAGCCGCCGCCAGCCGCCTGGGACCGGAAGTGCTCCCAGCGCCAGAGCCGGATGAAGTTGAGATTGTGTTCCTTGAGGAATGCAAGATAGGCATCGAAATCGAACTTTTCCGGCGTCTCCGCACAGTCTGCTCCGGGGCCCATGCCGTCGTGGAAGTTGTTCCAGATATGCGAGCCGGTCAGATAGATCGCCTGGTCCTCCGTTTCAGAGGCCAGGGTGAAATACCTAGGATTCACGTTTGAGACCACGAGCGGCCCGGCGGCATACGTCTTTGATTTGGCCGAATCCCCGGTGGTTTGAGGGTTAACATTCCTGCTCATATAGCCTTCCTTTCTTAAAAATGGCTAAATTGGTTGCCAATCGTGAAGGGGCATCGGGACTAACGAATGCGGAGAGGAGCACGTTATGACCCTCCCGGGTAGGCTGTACGTACCGGACAGTTGATCATCCAAATTCCTGCAGTACGCATTTCCCCTGAGCTGTCAGAGGCTGGATCGCATCGTCTTATTTATCTTATCTAAACAGGGATAGGTTTGCTTGTAAAAATTCAATCAATCGGCAGGTTGCGGTAGGCGCGGGCGTGTTCCGGGTTTCCGTTTCCACGCGGCGACGCAGCTCCACATACTCGGTGGGGCTGTGTCCGGTAAAAGCGGCAAAGTCCTTGTTGAAGTGCGATTGATCAAAGAACTGTGATTGGTGGGCGATGCGTGTTAAATCAACGTGCTGTGTTGCGTCGATCAGGCGCAGGACTTCCGCAAACCGGTAGAAACGCGCCACTTCCTTCGGCGGGATGCCTACCAGGCGTTTGAACTGCGTTCCGAGATGGTTCTGGCTGATACCGATATGATTACTTAATGCCCGAATGGACATTACTCCGTGATACTGATCGATCTCGGTCAGGGCATATTGCACGATATCCAGGCTGGGAGGTGCTTCCGAAAGACGGGCGAGGAGCAGCCGTTCCAACAGGGCAAATCCTGCCTGAATGCTCGGCGCAGCATGCAGCCGCTCACGGATCTGGGCTGCGTACTGCCCCCACATCAAATCCAACGGCACCACCTGACCCTTCACTTCAGACAGAGGCAGCTGCAGGAATGGATAGGCGCCATCCGGTTTGAAATGCACGCCGAAGAGTTTGACATGCGATGGCCAGTCCACACTGTGATAGGTATTCCATACACCAACCCACCAGCTATCAGTGCAGGTGATAAACGGTTCAGCCTGATCGGGTCCATATACATCAAAAGGATGACCCAGGTTGATCATCAAATTCGACGACGCCACCGGCAGCACCTTCTGGCGTGGATAGGGCGCGGGCCCGTCCAGGTAATAGAAATCTTCGATGTACGCGTCAAGTGGAGGGGATGGAATATAACTGAGATACGTCATACCGGTAAGAAAGACTGCCCGTTTCGATTCTGGTGGAGGGGAGGAGGAGGGGGTTCGTTCCGGACGGCCTAAATAGTGAGAATGGTCCAGGAAGGATTATAACCAACAAGGGCCTGCAGGGCGAATCTCGGCCAGTCAGGGCGCAACCCAGAGTTGTGCTTCGCCGAGATTCGAGTTTCCCTCCAGAAAACGGATGGCAGTCACTTCCTGCTCGAAGGGTCCATGGTATTGGAGAACATACAGCCCGTTGCGCACATCCACCACGTAGATCAGACCGTCCTTGAGAATAGGATAACTCCACATGACCACCTTATCCAGCCCCGAGCTGAGGACGGGGTCTTCGGTTTGCACGGAGGGAAGTGGTTCTGGCGAGAATTGAGCGACCTGCGTTGGCAGCAAGGGGTTTTCGATGGAGACGGCTTGCAAGCCGCCCGAATGCCAGGTAATGAAGGCCAGGTTCTTCGTCAGCGTGGGATTATGCGCCGCGAAACTGGTCAACCGGTAAGGATCCGCGGTAAATGAGCCGCATTGCTCGGCCAGGTTATAAGGATTGAGCTTGTATTCAGAGACAATCCTGGGCGTAGACTCGTCTGTGATATCGATCAGGCTGGTCCAGCCCCAGGGGCATCTCCCATAGACTTCCTCAGTGACAAGCACATAGGGTTTTCCAAATAGTTTGACCGCGCTGTGAAGCCCGGGGTCCGACCAGAGTAGCCAATGCTCCTGCGGCGTAAGCAGGAGGAGCTGAGGGTTGGGAATCCCATCCGCAAGCTGCGAGGTATCCAGGACCATGAATCCATTGCGCAGATACGCCAGGAAAGCACGCCTCCCATCGACGGAAAGGCTGAGCGAGTGGAGAGTCGTCCGGAAGGGCCCCAGCGGTGCATTCCAACTGGCCAGTGCATTGAAGATACCCAGACGCGCCTGAGATATATCGACGACAAGCAAATTGTCACCGATAATTGCCGGCGTTGAGAGATAAAGCAGAGCCCGTCCCGGGACTTTAGGATCATCCCAGAGGAAGAACTCGTGGGGCGTACGCGCGAGCGAATAGGTCGCGAGGAGGACTGGCGCGGCGGCATTCGAAGCGGAGAGATCATAGAAATTGATGCTTGGCGGCGAGAGGGTCTGAGCGCAGTCATGGAGCCCAGCTTCACACTGGAAATTCAAGACCAACAGCAGCTCCTGCTCGGGCCAGATCCGCAGTTCGCGTGAGGTCTGACCGGGATTGCCCTCCGCGGGAGGCCCAATCTGAGAAACCACCTGAGGGCTCGCGGGGTTTGAGATGTCAACCACAAGGACGCCGGCATCCACATGGCTGCCATCCGTGCGGCTGCCCACGTAAGCGTAATGTCCATAAACGGCCAGACCGGCATTCATGCCGCGACTGAGCAGAGGCGCGTGGCCAATCTGTTCGAACCAACCTGTGGATGGTGTGGGCTGGGGTTCGGTCGGCAGTACGGCGTTGATGGTTGAGGTCGCGACCGGGGAGGCGGTGAAGGCCTCTGTCGCCGCGACAATACCTGTAGCTGGTTGGAAGCCGGGCGTCACCGTTCCAGGCAGGGTGATCGCCATGCATGAGATCAGCAAAAGAATGACGAACGATAGTATAGATACCTGCTGTTTCATGGGAAGAATCGAGTGTAGAAAGTATATCAGGTTCGAATTTTCAACCGACGCCTGAGAATACTGCCGCAGGAAGTTATGGTAGACTATTAATATGAAAACCCGTATCGAAAAAGATTCGTTAGGCGAAGTCCACGTCCCTGCGGATGCTCTCTACGGTGCTCAAACCCAGCGTGCGACTCAAAATTTTCAGATCTCAGGCTTGAAGCCGCGCCAGGCATTTATCTGGTCGATGGCGACGATCAAACGCGCCGCGGCAGAGGTCAATCGCGATCTCGGCTTGCTGGACCCAGCCCGCGCGGACGCGATCGTCCAGGCTGCACAGGAAGTTATCGATGAGAAGTGGAACGACCAGTTCGTGGTCGATCCCATCCAGGCAGGTGCGGGGACCAGCCATAACATGAATACCAATGAAGTGATCGCCAACCGCGCCACGCAGATCATGGGCGGCGCGCCCGGGGAATATCGTGTCCATCCGAATGACCACGTGAACATGGCACAGTCGACAAATGATACGATCCCTACTGCCCTGCGACTCGGCGCGTTGTGGCGGCTGGACGAGCTGCTCGCAACACTCAGGGAGCTCGTCGAGGCGTTGAACGCCAAAGCAGTTGAATTCGACGATATTGTCAAATCTGGTCGCACGCATCTGCAGGATGCCGTCCCGGTGCGGCTGGGACAGGAATTCGGCGCGTACGCCAGAGCTGTCGAACGGGACGCCGACCGGATCCGGGATGCGGCAGAGGGACTGAGGCGTCTGGGGATCGGCGGGACCGCCGTGGGCTCCGGGTTGAATGCGCACCCGGAGTATCACGCGCGCATGGTGAAGAAGCTCTCCGAGCTGACAGGACTCAAGCTTTACGAGTCAGATAATCTGTTTGAATCCATGCAGTCCATGGCGGACGCGGCGCACTTCTCTGCATCCATCCGGACACTTGCCCTCACTCTGATCCGCATCGCCAACGATTTTCGCCTGTTAGCCTCGGGTCCTTCCACCGGACTGGATGAGATCCGTCTGCCGGCTGTGCAACCGGGGTCAAGCATTATGCCGGGCAAGGTCAACCCGGTGCTAGCAGAAATGCTCGATATGGCGATGTTCTATGTGATAGGACTGGATACGACCGTGGCGCTGGCGGCGCAGGCTGGTCAGCTCGAGCTAAATGTGATGATGCCGATCATCGGGCACAGTCTGTTCGAGGCAACGCAAGTGGTCATTGGGTCCGTGCGTTCTTTCACCGAATATGCCGTCAAGGGTCTCACCGCAAACCGTGAAAAGGCGGAGGGCTGGCTTGCCAGGAACGCGATCGTGGTCACGGCGCTCAACCCAGTCATCGGGTATGCGCAGGGCGCGGCGCTGGTCAAGGAAGCGTTGAAGAAAGACATGGCGATCCGCGATCTGGCAATCGATAAAGCGAAAGCAGGAGAGCTCAAGCACCGGGACAACGATTCTCCGGTCAGCGCGGAAGAGATCGAACACGCGCTCAACGACATGCGCCGTCTGACGGAAAGCGGGATTGCCTGAGCGCATGAATCCATGGTAAAAGAGCGTGGGGCAGGATGCTATTCCGCCCCACGGAAGATCAGGGTGGATGGAGCTAAAAACAACACCAAAGCTTCATCGTTAATCAATAGCAAGTGAAGTCCAACGCCTCAGATTGTGAGGATTTTTTGAAATGTCCTTAGAAAATGAGTTTCATGGCCCCAATCTTGGATATATTCTTGAGCTGTATGAGCGGTACCGGGAGGACCCGAACGCCGTAGATGAATCGACGCGCAAGATCTTCGCGCAGTGGTCCCCCGCGGATGCGTCGTCTGCGCGGCTGACCAGCCAAAATCTGCTTTCGATCACCGGAGCTGCCAATCTGGCCCAGGCGATTCGCATCTATGGATATCTCTCTGCAAATCTGGATCCACTGGACCATGCGCCAGACCTGCCGAGCATTCCATTATTGACTCCTGAGTTCCACAAGATAACGGAAGAAGACCTGGTCAATCTACCTGTAGAGGCAGTAAATCCTCCTGAGGGGCAGGCAAGCCGGAATGCGAAGGAGGCGATCGAAGCCCTGCGTTCCATCTACTGTGGCACGATCGGTTTTGACTACGGCCACGTGCATGTCCCGGAAGAACGGCAATGGCTATTTCAAGCGGCGGAGAGTGGGCGCTTCCGCCCGCCTGTGCAGAGTGTGGATGCGAGAAAGCTGCTTGAACGGCTGGCGCAGGTGGAGGCCTTCGAGGTCTTTCTCCACCGTCTTTATCCCGGCAAAACGCGCTTCTCTATCGAAGGGCTGGACATGCTGATCCCCATGCTCGACGAGATCATTGCGAATGCTGCGCAGGAAACGATCTGCGTTGCCCTGATCGGCATGGCGCACCGCGGACGACTCAACGTGCTGGCGCATATCCTCCAAAAGCCATACAGCCAGATCCTGGCAGAGTTTGCCGACCCACAGGGCCGCGCCACCACCTGGGACGAGCTCGGGTGGACCGGCGATGTGAAATATCACATGGGAGCCTATCGCTCTCCACGCCGCGACCAGAAGGTGGACATGCTCATTCACATGCCACCTAACCCGAGCCATCTTGAGATGGTCGATCCGCTGGTCGTCGGCATGGCACGCGCCGCGAACTCAAAAGTGGATGTGCCCGGTGCGCCGCGCTACTTCCATAACGCCTCGCTGCCAATCACCATCCATGGCGATGCCTCGTTTACCGGTCAGGGGATCGTGTCTGAGACCTTCAACTTTTCGCGGGTGCCCGGCTACGGCGTCAGCGGCACAATCCATATCATTGCCAACAACCAGCTGGGATTCACCGCCAACGAATACGAGACGCGCAGCAGCCTGCATGCCAGCGACATGGCGGAGGGATTCGAGGTCCCGGTCATCCACGTCAACGCGGATGACCCGAGCGCTTGCATCGAGGCGGCACGCACCGCATTTGCGTATCGCCACAAGTTCCATAAGGACTTCATGATCAACCTGATCGGCTACCGGCGCTACGGTCATAACGAGGGAGATGAACCGCGCTTTACCCAGCCGGCGATGTACCGGGAGATCGACGAACACCCGCGCGTGCGAGAGATCTGGGCAAAGCGACTCGAAGAAGAGAATACCCTTCCACCGGGTGAGGCAGATTCCCAATTACAGGAAAATTTGAAAGCTTTGCAGCAAGCAAACGACCAATTGGACGTCAAAGTTGCTCTGGTAGAGCCCGTTCCCATCCCGCCGCCGCGCGGCGCGGCACAGAAGGTCAAGACGGCGGTGACGCTGAAGCGATTGCGAGAATTGAACAAAGCCCTGCTGGAATTCCCGAAAGACTTTTTGTTGAATCCGAAGCTGGTAAAGGCCGTGGAACGCCGCAGCACGTTATTGGACAAGCCGGAGAATGCAAAGATCGATTGGGCAGCCGCAGAGGAACTGGCGTTCGCCTCCATTCTTGAGGACGGGATTCCCATCCGCTTGACCGGGCAGGACAGTATCCGCGGCACGTTCAGCCAGCGTCACGCCGTCTTTTACGACGCGAAGACAAATCAGGCACATACACCTTTACAAACGCTACCGCAGGCGAGCGCCTCGTTGGAAGTATTGAACAGTCCATTAAGTGAAGCCGCTGCAATTGGCTTCGAGGTGGGCTATAACGTGATCGCCCCTGAGCGTCTTGTGATATGGGAGGCGCAGTACGGTGACTTTATCAATAACGCCCAATCTGTCATCGATGAGTTCCTGCTCTCGGGGCGGGCGAAGTGGGGACTCACGCCATCGCTGGTCCTGTTGCTTCCCCATGGGAATGAAGGCCAGGGACCGGACCATTCCAGCGGACGCATCGAGCGCTTCCTGGGGCTGGCGGCCGAGATCAACGTGCGGATTGTGTATCCATCCACCGCGGCGCAATACTTCCATGTGCTGCGACGACAGGCGTTACTGCTGAAGACAGATCCGTTGCCCATGGTCATCTTTACCCCGAAGGGACTGCTGCGACATCCGCTGACAGCTTCCTCTCCACACGATTTCACGACTGGCGGCTGGCAGCGCGTGATCGATGACCAGAGCCTGCCCGGTAAAAAAGAGGATGTGAAAAACCTGACGCTGTGCAGTGGACGGATCTACGTGGATCTCATCACCAGCGACCTGCGCAAGGAAAATCCCGATGATGCCATCGTGCGAGTCGAACAGTTATATCCCTTTCCTAAGAAGGAACTGGAAGACATCCTGGCGGGGTATCCCAACCTGGAGCGGCTGATCTGGATTCAGGAAGAGCCGCTGAACATGGGAGCTTGGAACTATCTGCGCCCGCACCTGAGACAGCTCGTGGAGGGACGTCTCACCTTGCATTATGTGGGCAGACCCGAGAGCTCCAGCCCGGCAGAAGGATCCACGACACTGTACCGGATCAATCAGCAATCCTTGATCGAGCAAGCCTTCGATTTCGATAAGCAAGCACAGACGACAAGCGTGGTGAAGGAGAGAGGTTAATATGGCAATCGAGATAACCGTCCCGGAACTGGGAGAATCCGTGCTCGAGGCAACAGTCTCGCGCTGGCTCAAGAAGGAAGGTGACTTCGTCAATGTAGGCGAAGTGCTCGTGGAACTGGAGACTGACAAGGTGAACCTGGAAGTCGGCGCCAAGGGGGCTGGTGTTCTACAGAAGATCGAGGCGACCGAGGGCGCGGATGTCAAAGTGGGCGATGTGCTGGGACGGATCGATGAAAAGGGAGGTGACCAGGGGGCGGAGCAAAAGGGATCAGGGGAGAAGGCGTCAAGTGCCCCGGCTGAGGCAAGGCAGGCCGAGCCAAACCGCGAGCCGGTCGCGGTGGAGACGAAACAGACAGAGCCGCAGGCCGAAAAGGAAGCGCCATCGACGCGCAACGATGGGCAACAATCGGAACGACAGGCACCGGCGCAGATCAGCCCGGTCGCGGCTCGCCTGGCGCGCGACCGAAATGTGGATATCAGCAAGGTCGCCGGGACCGGAACGGAAGGTCGCGTCACGAAATCCGATGTAGAGTTGTACCTGCAGAGGCAGGAAACAACGCAAGCGAGTGAGAAACCGGTAACAGCAGAGAAAATCGCTGAAACGGCACCCCAACCAGCCGCCGAGACCCCTGCCCCCGACCGCCGCGAAGAGCGGGTGCGCATGTCGCGCCGCCGACGCACCATCGCGCAGCGTTTGCTGGAAGCCTCACAATCCACTGCCATGCTGACGACCTTCAACGAGATCGACATGAGTGCCGTCATGGATATCCGCAAGCGACATAATGAAGAGTTCCAGAAGCGATATGGCGTCAAACTGGGATTTATGTCCTTCTTTGTCAAGGCTTCGATCGGCGCGCTCAGGGCCTTCCCACCGATCAACGCTGAGATTGCCGGCGAGGAGATCGTATTCAAGCACTATTATGATATCGGGATGGCAGTTGGTTCCTCGGAAGGCCTGGTTGTCCCTGTCGTTCGCGATGCAGACCGTCTATCCTTTGCCGAGATCGAGCAGCGCATTAAGGACCTGGTTGCCAAGACAGAGGCAGGAAAATTATCGATTGAGGATCTGCGCGGCGGCACGTTTACAATCACAAATGGCGGTGTGTTTGGCTCGCTATTGAGCACGCCCATTCTCAATCCCCCTCAGGTTGGAATCCTGGGTTTACACAAGATTGAAGAACGGCCCGTGGCGCTCAATGGACAGGTCGTCATCCGCCCGATGATGTACGTCGCGCTGAGTTATGATCACCGCATCGTCGATGGACGGGAGGCCGTTCAGTTCCTGGTCCACATCAAACAGGCGCTCGAAGACCCGGCCTGGATGTTGGTAGGTGGGTAAAATTCTTACTCCATGAAGAATAATTCGCCGCGATGCACTGCTTCAATGGCGGGCAGCAGGTAGGTCGCCAGGTCGTCTTTTGCCAGGAAACCTTTTGCACCCGCTTCGGCGGCCTTTCTGGCGATAAAACTGCCTCTGGTCAGTGAGATGATGAGAACGCGGGTCGGGAGCTCTACGTCGATGATCTGTTTTGTCGCTGCCAGGCCATCCAGCACCGGCATCTGAATATCGATCACGAGCACATCGGGCTGCAGGTTGATGACACAGTCCAGGGCCTCCTGGCCGTTGCTTGTCTCACAAACGAGCTCCATCTCATCGGACAGGCGCAGTAATAGACGCAGAGCCAACCGTAGTTCTGGATGATCGTCAGCGAGGGCCACGCGTATCATAGAATCATCGGCAATACTTTGATTAAGTATATAGAATAACTTAGCAACCTGTAGTCAATCCAAAAATCTCCATCAGGATCTGGAACGCTTCAAACCAGGTCTATTCGTGCACCCCATTGTAAACATCTGACGCTTTCGGGGATAAATACCGTTCGCCCCGATATACGCTTCGGATGGCGGCCGCCAGATGACTGTCGATTTCATCCTTGTGCATGAAGCCATCCACACCGCTGCGAAATGCACGTTGGATCAATTCAAATTCGGGATTCATAGCAATCACCAGAACAGCCGCAGAAAAACCCTGTTCACGGAACAGCGCTGCCGCCTGGGCGCTGTCAATCGGCGGCAAATAATCATTCATGATGATCACATCGGGCTGCAGAGCTTTCATCCGCTCGATGGCATCGTTCAAGTCGGGCGCCTCGTCAACCACCTCGATGTCCCCCACGCGCTCCAAATACACACGCATCACATCCCGAAGGAGTTTAAAGTCGTCGGCGATGAGAACACGGATCATTTTGTCCCCGGCGGGGAAGAAGAATTCTCAATCGGGGCGCTGTCACGCGTCCAGTTGGTCAGTCCGCCTGCCAGGATCACATCGATCATGCGCGGGAACAGATTATGAGAGACTTTAAATGTAAGCTTTTTCTTCGGCACTTTAAGTAGCAGTGTGCGGTCATTAACGCTTCCTGCAAGCTGCTCACGTGCGTTTTCCAGGACTACTACGTCATTCAATTCCAGCCGGTCATACTGAGATGGATCGCTGAAAATGACCGGCAGGATTCCAAAGTTCACCAAATTCATGCGGTGAATGCGCGCGAAGCTTTTGGCAATCACCATCCGCAGACCGAGATAGCGCGGGGCAATCGCGGCATGTTCACGGCTAGACCCCTGACCATAGTTGTCGCCGGCGATAATCGCATGACTCCCGGGAGGAGTCTGTTCGAGGGCGCGCCGATCATACATGGGGTCAATATTCTCGAACACAAACTCGCTGATTTTGGGGATATTGCTTCGATACGGCAGCACGCGCGCCCCCGCCGGCATGATCTCATCCGTCGAAATGTTATCCCCTAACTTTAGAAGGAGGGGCATTTCCAGGCGGTCAGGCAGTACACTCATGGATGGCAGCGCCTGGATGTTGGGACCTTTCACCAATTCGACCTGAATCGCTGTCTCCTCCGGCAAAGGCGGGATCAACATATCCTTATTCAGAATACGCTTTTTTGGAATCTTGACTTTCGGATATGGAACGCCCACTTGGCGCGGATCGGTGATGACCCCGGTCAATGCGGAGGCAGCCGCGGTTTCGGGGCTGCACAAATAGACTTGATCGTCCTGGCTTCCGGAACGACCCGGGAAGTTGCGCGGCACCGTCCGCAGACTTACCTTGCCGCTGGCGGGTGCCTGTCCCATCCCGATGCATCCATTGCAGCCAGCCTGGTGCAGCCGGGCTCCGGCATGCAGTAGATGACTGACTTCGCCTTCTGCTACCAGTTCCTCGAGCAATTGACGCGAGGTCGGGTTGATATCAAGCGATACGTTGCCTGGAACTCTACGGCCCTTTACTATCTGTGCCGCAACTGCAAAATCCCGGTAGCCGGGATTCGCCGAAGAACCGATATACGACTGGTAAATGGGCGTCCCAGCCAGCTCACGCACAGGGACAACAGCGTCCGGGCTGTTGGGTCTGGCGATCAAAGGCTCGAGCGCCGAGAGCTCAATCTCATCCTGTCGGTCATAGCTCGCATCGGCATCCGCCACCAGCTCGACCCAATCCTCGCCGCGCTCCTGCTGGCGAAGAAACTCGCGCACTGCCCCATCCGATGGAAAGACGGTGGTGGTCGCGCCGAGCTCGGCACCCATATTCGCGATCACATGCCGGTCCATCGCGGACAATTCCTTTAACCCAGGACCGTAATATTCAATTATGTATCCGACCCCGCCTTTCACTGTATGGCGGCGGAGCATTTCCAGAATAATATCTTTGGCGCTGACCCAGTCTGGCAACTTACCGGTTAGTCTGACGCCCCATATCCTCGGCATGGTGAGGTAGAAGGGATGGCCTGCGATCGCCATTGCCACATCCAGCCCTCCCGCGCCGATCGCCAGCATACCCAGCGAGCCCGCCGCGGGTGTATGGCTATCCGAGCCCAGCAGAGTCTTGCCCGGCTTGCCGAAATACTGCATGTGGACGGGGTGGCTGACGCCATTGCCGGGCCGGCTATACCAGATGCCGAAACGCTCACAGGCACTCTGCAGGAAGAGATGGTCATCTGCATTCTTATAGTCGGTCTGTATCAGGTTGTGGTCCACGTACTGCACTGAGACTTCCGTGCGCGCCCGGCGAAGTCCCATCGCCTCCAGCTCCAGCATCACCAGAGTCCCCGTAGCATCCTGGGTTAACGTCTGGTCGATGCGGATGCCAATCATCCCCCCGGGGGTCATTTCTCCTTCAAGGAGATGACTCTGGATCAGTTTTTGAGAGACATTAAGTGCCATGTGCCTGGATCAGAGCGGTTGTGATTTCGATCTTCAGCCCGTCCCGCAGCAGGTTTGAGACGGGGCAGTTATCATTGGCTACTTCGATAAGTCTCTCCAACTCCTCTTCGCCGATATCGGGCACTACACAGCGCACGTGCAACTTCATCTTGCTGATATCAAATCCTCCACCGTTTTCGGAGGCAAAGGTACAAGTGGCGGTTGTCTCAGTCTGCACCGGTTTGTAACCGTTTTTCTCTAACGTGCTGGCAACAGACATACTGAAGCAGGCCGCGTGCGCCGCGGCGATCAATTCCTCCGGATTCAACCCGACCTCGTCGGTAAAGCGAGTCGCATAGCTATACGGCAGTTCGAAGAGCGCCTTGCTCTCGGTGCTGATCAAGCCATTCCCGGTTTTCAGATCCCCCGTCCAAAGCACACCTGCCTTGCGATTGAATTCAGTCATTTTCTCGATTCCTTTCTTAAAGGTCCATTAAGGCTATTCGATACCATAGCACAGGATATTTGGCCGGAACAGGCATCCATATACATTGCCAGGGTACAAATCTGGATATATCTCACATTGTTCGCGGTTTTGAGCAAAGATCTGACACTGGGATTAACGCAAAAGAAGAAATGGATATTACGCCCTGCCGCGGCTTCGCCCTGGATCACGGAACCCGCCTGAAGTGGATCCGGATCCTGAAGAATATATCTTCTTTTATACCTAATTCATGTTCCTTTATCTATGGAGGTTTCCCTTTTCAGATGCTACCCTCAGGAAACGAATTGCCAAAAGTACAGGAAGAGAGTGATAGGATCATGAAGTCTACAAAGCGTGTCATTCTGGCCGACGGGTCGCGGCTCGTGCGGGAAATGCTTCATCGCGTGATCGATCAAGCTGAGCATTTAGAAGTGGTGGATGAGGTCCCTGAGCATGGCGAATTACCTTTTTCCATCGAAAGATATGATCCAGAATGGGTGATCTTGTCCCTGTCTTACGGCAATCCTGTGCACGGTTGGATCGATGCCTATATGGTAGATTACCCGGAAGTTCGATTTGTTTTTGTCTCACCCGATCAAAACCACATTAAAATGAAATGGCAGATATCCTGTGAGGAAGACTATTCGGACCTGTCTCTTGAGGAGTTTATCGACATCCTCGAAAAAGATCAGCGATATACCTGAGCTTTTGGAGATCGTTTAAAAATGCACATAAAAGGCTTCTACGAGAACATCAATCAACTAAGCGGGAACCGTTTCAGCATCCTGGAAACGGCCATTCGGACGTTTACCGAAAAACAAGCCGGACAGGCATCGGCCGGGTTGGCTTACTATACATTTTTTTCGATCTTTCCCCTCATGCTGGCCTTTATTGCAGGGGGGAGTTACTTCCTCGATAGCCATCAGGTCTTTACCACCGTCACTCAGTTCATTCAGCAAGCCCTGCCGATCTCAAGGCAGGTGATCAATGAAAACCTGGAGGAAATCCTGCAGGCACGCGGCGCGGCGGGAATCGTTAGTTTGCTGATTCTGCTCTGGTCCGCCTCGGGAATGTTTACCAATCTTGCTTACAACATCAACCTGGCCTGGCCCCGGGCCGCGCGACGCAATTTTCTACAAAACCGGCTGGTGGGACTATGGATGATTGTGGGGCTGATTGGTTTGATCGCACTCTCCCTGATCCTGAGCTGGGTGACAGCCCGTCTGCCGTTCATAAACTTAGATAACGGATCCCCGGCCAACCTGCTCGTGTTGCAGATCATTTCTGCCCTGGGGTCATGGCTCATGATCTTCCTGGTCTTTTTTACCCTGTATCGATGGATACCGAGGCTGCGCGTCCGCTGGCGCCCCACCTTCTGGGCAGCTTTGATGGCGTCCCTGGCCTGGAAAGCTGTGACCGCCGGATTTAGCTGGTACATGGGCAGCAGTTTCGGTCAGTACCAGCTGGTGTACGGTTCGCTGGGAGCCATCGTCGCGTTTTTGTTCCTGATCTATATCATCTCTTGGATCACACTATTTGGTGCACATCTAAGCGCAGCTATCGAAAGCTGGGAAAGTGACAAGGCTCATCCGGTCGCTGCCTAGAGAAAGGAGTATTACAGATGGATATTTTGAATCCATCTGCTCTAAAAGCGTTGATTGAACAACAGGGCAAATGGTGCGTTTCCCTGTACATGCCCACTCACCGTGCCGGCCGGGAGCAGCAGCAGGACCCAATCCGGCTCAAAAACTTACTGGCAGAGGCAGAAACGAAACTTATGGCCAATGGACTGCGCGGGCCCGAAATCCAGAAGTTGATGCACCCTGCACAGGAGCTCTTGTGGAGTAAAGACTTTTGGCAGCACCGGGGCGATGGACTCGCCATTTTCCTGACCAACGATTTTCACAAGATCTATCGGCTGCCGGTGGAATTCAAACAACTGCTCAGCACCGGGACCAGTTTTCACTTTAAGCCTTTACTGCCCTGCCTGGGCAGAGGCATAAAGTTTTATGTCGTGACCCTTAGTCTGAAGGACATCAGGTTGTTCGAAGGGACTGCAGATACGATCCGTGAGATCCAGCTAAATTTTCCCACCACTATGGAGGATGCACTAGGGACGGATGATCCTGAGAAATATCTGAATATGCATTCCGGCTCCATCAGCATGGGCGAAGGAAAGGGTGGAGCAGGTATCTTCCATGGACACCATCCAGCAGATGACGAAAAGAAGAAAATCCTCCGCTTCTTCCAGACCGTGAATGACGGGCTCCAGGACATGCTCGAAGAAAAAAAACTGCCTATGGTACTCGCCGGGGTGGAATACCTTTTGCCGATATTCCGCGAAGTGAGTTCCCAGCAGAGCCTGCTGGAGGATGCAATCGAAGGGAATCCCGATAAAGAAAATCTGAAGGAACTGCATGAAAAGGCGTGGGAGATCGTCAAACCCGTGTTTGAGGAGAGTCAGCGCAAGGCCTTCGAAAAATTTGAGCAGTTGCACGGACAAAACAGTGATCTGGCCACCACGGACCTGGAAACATCGGTCAAGGCCGCTGTGATTGGGCAGGTGGAGACGATCTTTGTCCCGCTTGAAATGCAGAGATGGGGACGGTATGATTCTGGTCGTCATGAGGTCATATTTAAAGAGGAACCGTCACCGGAGGAGGAAGACCTTTTTGATTTTGCCGCAACCCAGACCCTCCTGAATTCGGGCCAGGTTTTTGCTGTACCACCGCAACAGCTGCCCGGCGACGGAGAGGTGGCGGCGATACTGCGTTACACTATTTAGATGGAAAATCGCCGTGGTTTGTGAACGAGTGGTATGATGCACTATATAACTGATCGGAACTTTATTAATGGAGAAAGGACGTGTTAACACATGAACAAGCCTATTTACGATTTGCAGCATCAGGTACAAGAGGCGCTCGCTGAAATTAATGAACTTCGGGGTGCACAAATTGATGTCCTGGACAACAACAGCATTGTCACCCTCAGAGGGATCGTTCCGACCGTAGAGGCGAGGGAACGAGCCGAAGCCATTGTGCGGGGTATGAATGGCGTGATCAGTGTGATCAACGAACTGGATGTGGTCTAGCGTTCCGCCGAATTAATGGGCAAACAACAGATCCAGAGGACTCCCTCCCCCTACGGATTTTGGAGCGGGGCGCTGTTCGGTACGGTTACAGGGATTGCTTCCCTGCTGACCTTTCAATACCTGTTCGGCATTCTGCGCCGCCCCCGATTAATCTCCCAGGCCATCCTGCTGGGGGAGGAGCAGTTCGATAACCAGGAAGCGCTGGCGATTTTCATTGCGACAGAGAGCCTGCGGTCGGGAATCCAGCCGCGGCGCCTGACCATCCACGGCAGCAAGGAAGTGCTGCACGCGGGTTATCGCAATTTTTCAGAAAGCTGGGCGCGTGACTTCGGCTTCGCGGCCTTTGGGCTCCTCACATTGAAACAATATAACCCCGTGAAGGAAACCCTCGAAGCCTTCTTCTGGCACCAGACGGCAGAAGGACAGCTGCCCGTGAAGTTGCACTCCGTCCATGTGGTGACCCGGTTCCTGCATTCTTTTTTCGGGCGTGAACAGCCCAATGAATTGCTGATGAAACCCAAATACCTGAGCGGACACGGCGCGCCGTCTCTGGACGGGCAGGCGCTTCTGGTCATTGCTGCGCTGGCATATGCTCAGGAAAGCGGAAACACGAGTTTCCTGGAGGAGCATTGGGCGAAGCTGGAGGCAGCAATGCAGTGGTTGCGTAGATATCGGAAAGGCGCGGATGACGATCCCCTGCTCCACCAGGGCGCCTTTGCCGATTGGGCGGATTCCATCGCCCGGCATGGACGTGTCCTTTACACAAATGTCGTCTACTGGAAAGCGCTTTCCGAAATGGCAGTTGCCGCCACCCGGCTGAACTTCCAGCAGGAAGCGGTCGAATACTTTGTACAGGCGGAGAACGTCGCCCGCGCCATCAACCGTCATTTCTGGCGCGAGGACCTGGGCTACTTTATTACCAGCGATGAATTGCTACATTTGAGCAGTGATGGGAACTTGCTGGCAATTGCCTGGGGGCTGTCAAGACATGAACAGGCGGAAAGCATTCTCAGGGTGATGGAGAGAGCCAGAATGGCAGAACCTGTCCCGACGCGGGTCACCTACCCCTCCTATCCACGGCATCTGATCGCTCTGGAAAACCTGCTGGGTGGAGTGGGAAACTATCACACCGACGCCTCCTGGCTTTGGATCGGCGCCTGGCATGTGATTGCATTGGTGAAGGCGGGACAGATGGAGGCAGCCCAGGTGCTGGTCTCCCGTATCCTGAACGTAATCATAAACGATCGGCAGGTCAACGAGGTCCATGGGCCGAATGGGAAGCCGCTCTCGAGCATGTGGTATACATCGGAGGCACCGCTCACCTGGAACGCGGGAATGGTGCTGTATGCCTGTCACATCTTTGAGAACAAACGGCAGGAAGAACACAAGCTTTTGGCCGGATTATTTCACAAATCAACGGAGTAGGCCTTGCACATTGCATTTTTCACCAACTATTACCACCCGGTCGTCAATGGGGTCGTGCGCTCTGTGGCCTCGTTCCGCGAAAACCTGATGAAACAGGGACATAATGTATTTATCTTTGCACAGTCTGACAACACCTACAAGGATGACGAACCGTTTATTTTCCGCTATCCCAGCCTGCCTCTACCGCTGGGAGATATCTCGACCGCCATTCCGGTTTCGTCCTTTGTCGATCAATTGCTTCCGGCCCTCAAGCTGGATGTGATCCATACTCACCACCCAATCCTGCTGGGGCAGACCGCGGCACGCAAGGCCACGGAGTTGGATTTGCCTCTCGTATTCACCTTTCACACGCAGTACTGGGAATACACTCATTACGTTCCCTTCCCTCAGGAAGCAATCCAGGATTTCTTGAAGAACGCCGTCCATCGTTGGCTACGGGAGTTCATGCAGAAATGCCAGCACATTATCATCCCTTCAGAGAGCCTAAAAGATATCCTGATCCGGGACTATGGTCTGCACGAGCGTTACAGTGTGATCCCCACTGGCACCGACCTCGAGCCATTTCAGAATGCGGATGGAAAATCCCTGCGCTCGAAGAACGGTTGGCAGGAGGAGAGTGTGCTGATCTCGGTGGGACGACTGGCTCCTGAGAAGAATTGGGATACGTTGGTGCGCGCCTTCGCAAAGGTCCATGAGAAACATGCCGGCACGCGGCTGGTGTTGATCGGCGATGGTGCGGCACGCTCAAGCCTGGAAGCCCTGGCAGCGGAATTGGGCGTGGCGGAGCAAGTCACCTTTACAGGGGCTTTGCCGTTCCAGGAGATCCCCCGCTACCTGAAAGCCGCGGATGCTTTTGCCTTTGCTTCCGTCACGGAGACTCAGGGACTCGTCACCATCGAAGCGATGGCCGCCGGGCTGCCAGTCGTGGCGGTGGACGGACCCGGGACACGCGACATCATGGAGCATGGCAAGCAGGGATTCTTAGTTGAAAACGACCCCGATGCCCTGGCAAAAGGAATCCACAAGCTCCTTGCCGACCCACAGCGCCTCAAACGCCTGAGTAACAATGCGTTGAAGAAAGCCAAAACGTTTGAGGTCAACCAATTGGGGAAACAACTGCTTGGCGTTTATGAACAGGCCATTCAGGACAAGAAGGAAAACCAGCACGTCACGCTGCAGACAGAAGAGACGGCTGTACAGGAAGCCGTCTCTCCTCCTCAAGCATGATCTAGGCTCTCGTAACCGACCAAATTTTCTCCAGATGGTGACCCGCGTTGAAATTGTAGGGATATGGCCAAAGTCTGGAGACGTTGGACTCCCTTCCCTTTAATCGGGCTCGTAATCCGGAAGACGGTCAAAGAGACTGGAATCCACGGACAAACGGATCTTATTATCGTCATCCATACTGCTGGCCCAGAATGCCGGGACCAGCTTATGCTTCTTGAGCAGGAAACCTTTCCCGATCACAAAATGAGTTACCGAATTTCCTTCTGAACTCATGATCACCTGCTCGACATCCCCAACATGCTTGTCGTCCGCGCTGATGACGGGCGCTCCCTCCGAGATGGCAACCCGGCCTTCGGGGATACTTGGTTCGGACCGCGTATCCAGCTCTACGGGAACAGCCGGCATTCTTCCGGGCGACGGCGTCTGGAAACTAATCGGGGGATACCAATAGGAAGTCTCCAGATTATTGTATGGGGCACCTTTTTGGTCCACCGGCACATAATGGGTCGTCTCATAGTTAGGAAGATCGTCCACGCTCTGATTTGATTCGCGCAGAATGATACGATCTCCTCCCACAGGATCTAGCAGTTGGATCGGCACGACCTTCTCATCTGTGAACAGGCCTCCGCGCTCGACAACCAGATCGGTCACATCCCTGGTCTTCACATCGATGACAACACGGCTGACAGTACCGATTTTTTCACCGGCTGCATTGAACACTTCAGCACCTTTTACGAATTCCACATCACACCTCCTGTAACAACTTTGATTCTGGTGGGCTGCCCTTTCATCCTTACGACCATGCTTCCCTGCAGCTGCCAGACAAATCGTGCAGGTGTCGCAGGGACGCTGCGAAACAAGCCCACCCCACTTAATCCTCGACGGTCTCTTCAGCTTTCTCCGCCAGTTCGATCAGATCTCCCTTTTTGAACAGGATATTTTTCAGAATCTTGCGCCAGTCCGGCGTACGCCGCAATAAAAACTCAAGGTCCATTCCGAAATGGATAAACTCCTCTTTCTGTGCCTGGCTCATCACCGCGCGAGCTTCCTCGTCCTTTTCCACGGCCAGCCGCTGTACGTACCAGTCAATCGCTTCAGCTTCTTCAATCATTGACTGGATCACCCGGACATACGTGCGGGTTTCCTCGGAAAGCTCCTCCGGCGGTTCATGATATTGGTCAAAACCCATTTCAGCTCCTTGCCTGGTTAGATTGGTGTCTTATAGCTCCTCATCTTCATCTTCAGCTTCGTCATCGAATTCGTCGTCTTCCAGATCCTCCTCCTCCAGTTCGTCATCATCCAATTCATCAGCTTCGAGAGGCTCCTCCTCGTCTTCATCCAGATCGTCCAGGTCCTCCAGCTCATCGAGGTCTTCGTCCTCGAGATCTTCATCGTCCTCCGGGGATTCCTCGTCTTGATCCAGGGCTGAAGCCGGGTTCAGCTCCCAGCGATTGCGATCGCGGTCAAGGACCTTTGCATCGTAGTCGAGAGGCTCGCTATCCCGATAGACCAAGCCTGCTGCCCGCCCGAGATCGTCTACTACATCCTGATCGGGTGTAGACACGCTGCCGCCCACAGTTTCCTCCCCGGCTTGATTGGCAGTCTGCCAGGAGGCATCGATATCGCCGCCCGTGAGCTCAGGGGATTCCGAATTGTGTTCATCCAATTCTTCCAACAAAACATCCCGCCCACCGACCGCAAGCCTCTGACGCTCGGAAAAATCGAGGGCAACATCTTTATCTTCCGTGTAATGAGACAGTTGCTCGGCTATGGCATCTGCGTCAGAATCCGCGGCATAAGCGTCCATGCTGGTCTCCTCATTGAGAAGATAATTACTCCCTTTTCGGTCATCCGTCTCTTCCGGCATGACCTCGATAAATTGATCGGCATCTTCCGCGACGGGCTCCAGCTCGCCGGTATAGGGATCGACCGTTTTTTCGATCTCCTCTGTTTCATCTTCATCCTTTTGTTTTTTCTCAATTGGCATAATCCAGTCGCTCCTTATACATTTTTAAACGATGGTGCCATCTTAGAGTGACGAAGAAGACGGGTCAATAGATAGGGATACATCTGCCAGGTATAGTTTGCGATATATTGTTGGGGGCCTCAGTGGGACATCCTGACACTGGCATTTTTGTAAATTGGGCTTCCGGGCTCGTGCAGGGTGATATACTTCGCCCGTTTGCCACAAATCCATATGTTCTCAAAACAGCTTAATCGGGATCTCATTTTTGCACGTGCCTACTATTTCGCCTTCATGGGCGGATGGGGGTTTGTCCTACCCTTTATCAATCTTTTTTATGTCAGCCTCGGGCTGAATGGAGCGCAGATCGGCACGATCGGTTCGGTCAGCGCGATCGTGGGATTAGTTGTTTCTCCCATCCTTGTCAGCGAAATCAAGAAACGACCGCAGGCGCGCGGCATCCTGCAGGGTTCTCTCATGCTTGGAGCGCTCGGTTACTTTCTGCTCGGCCAGCAGACGGTATTCCTGGCAATCGTCGTGATCGTTTTTTTCCAGTCACTGGTGGGGGCAGGGATCATACCGGCTTCCGACGCGATGGCCGTGCATGTATCAAAGGAAGCAGGGACGGGCTATGGCAGCGTCCGGGTTTGGGCATCCGTGGGCTGGATCCTGACAGTACCTGTCTCCGGCTGGCTGATCGAACGATTCGGCTTCCAGGCGGGATTCCTGGGGGTAAGCCTGATGTGGTTGATCGGCGCACTGGTGACTCTTCTCATCCAGCCCCGCTATTTCGTTCGTCCCCAGATAGCCGGGCAGCCCCAATCCAACTTGCGGACAGCCTTCCTCCAGATCGCCCGCGACCGTACCCTGTTCGGGTACGCCATTGCTCTGATCTTCATCGGCTTTCTTAATAATGGCGTCCTCCAGTTCGAGAACGTTTTTCTCTCGCAACTCGGCGCTTCAAAAGTCCTCATCTCCTTCGCCGGCATTTTGAGCGCCCTCGTGGAACTGCCGTTCATGGTCTACGCGGACCGTTATGTGCGTCGGGTAGGAGCACACCGGGTGATGCTGTTTGCCATCACCATGCTGTTGCTCCAGCGGACGGCGGTGCTGCTCTTTCCTGCCATTGCGACGATCATGATCGTGCGCTTCATCGGCGGCGTGTCATTCAGCTTCATGACGATTGCCTCTGTATTTCTGATCAGCAGTCGCACTGACCCAAACGAGACAGGGACCGTACTGGCCATTTACACAGTGACGCTTGCCGGACTGGTCAGCGTGCTGGCGGCCCCAATTTCCGGCACGATCTTCGATGTGATCGGCGCTCGGTGGCTATACGCTCTTTCGATCCTTGGATATGGGATCGGCTTCCTCAGCATGTGGCTGACCAGGCCCTCTCCCGGCCAGCTAAAGCCTTAGGAATTGAAAAGGCGAGCCAGACGGCTCGCCTTTCGATCCACTGCTGTCCCCAACTATTGGCAGTGCTATCTTTCAAACATATAACCAATCCCATGGACGGTCAGGATATAGCGGGGATTCTTGGGATTCTCCTCGATTTTGTTCCGGAGATGGGAAACATAGACATGCACGTAGTCCATGCTCCCCTGATATTCAGTGCCCCAGACGTTTGTAAGGATATGGTCAAAGGTCAGGACCTTGCCTGCGTGACGCGCCAGATATACTAACAGCCGGAACTCAATTGGCGAGAGCTTTAAACGCTTTTCCTCCACCAGGACCTGGCGCCGGTCGATATCGATGCTCAAATGACCGTTATTAAATTCGTAATTAGGACTGGGAGGCGCGCCCTTTTGGCTGCGCCGTAAAACTGTCTTCGCGCGGGCAATCAATACTTCCGCCGAAAAAGGCTTTGACAGAAAATCATCCGCGCCCGCGTCCAGCCCTTTCAGCATATCTCTCTCGTGGTTGAGGGAGGTAAGCATAATAATCGGGACATCCGAAACCTGCCGAATCCGTTGACAGACCTCAAAGCCATTTATTTCAGGCATGACCACGTCCAGGATGATCAGGCTGGGGTTACAGGTGAAAAGCTTGCTTAAGCCCTCCAGCCCATCCCGCGCAGTAAAGATCTGGGCTCCTGCCTTCTTAAAAAGCATTCCTGCCAGTTGGCGGAGGTCCGCATCGTCATCGATAATCAGGACTTTTTTGTCGATCATGCTTCCTTAAGAGCAGAAAAAGAGGGCTTAATAAGAATGCCTAATAACAGCGATCTAAGCCTTAATCGCCTTTTCATCTGAATATAAGACGGTGGATATATCAATAAGTTACACTGGAAATATTAAGGTTTTGTCCAAATTGAAAACAGGATCAAAAAAGCGAGCCTGGCAGCTCGCCTTTTTGATCTCAGTCTGCGAACCTCCCCTCCGAAACGTCAGACCTTCACTTTTTCCTCTACATAATCGCACCATTCTTCATATTTAGCCACCTTACCCCGGATGAGATCATGATAGACGTTTTGGATCGCCCGGGTCACAGGGCCGGTCTTGCCATCCCCGATCGTGCGGAAGTCAATTTCACTCAGGCCAATGCACTCGGCCGCTGTGCCGCAGACAAAGACCTCATCCGCGATATAAAGCTGGTCGCGCGAGATGGGCTGCTCGAGCACGTCGTAACCCAGGTCTTTCGCGATCGTATGAATCGTATGGCGCGTGATCCCTTCCAACACAGGCGCCGTGGCGGGTGTCACCAGCTTGCCGCGCCGAACCATAAAGAGGTTTTCGCCAGTGCATTCGGCAACGTAGCCCTGCGGATCGAGCATGATGGCTTCCTGAAAACCGAGCCGTTCTGATTCGGTCTTGGCGAGGAAACTGTTGACGTAATTCCCGGCGATTTTTGCCTTGGTCATGCTGACGTTGGGATGGTGGCGCGTATACGAGGAGATATTCGCCCGGATCCCTTTCGCCAGCGCCTCTTCACCGAGATAGTTGCTCCATTGCCAGACGGCAATTGCCAGGGCAGGCTGACCGGCGTCCACATTCAGGTTCCAGGCACCGCCTTTCAGGAACAACAGCGGCCGGATGTAACAGTCGGTAAAGCCATTCGCCTGCACAGTCTCCTTGACTGCCTTCACAATGTCGTCCGCCGAAAAAGCAAAGTTCCGTACACCAAAGACATGGGCAGAATCAAGCAGCCGCTCGGTATGCTCCCGCAGGCGAAACACGGCGGGTCCTTTCGGCGTGTTATAGGACCGTATGCCTTCGAATATCGCTGCACCATAATGCATTGCAGGGTTGAGGATGTGAACTGTCGCCTTTTCAAAATCTACCAGCTCGCCATCCATCCAGATGAATTTGGATTCCATGCCCATGATCTCTCTCCTTATAAATGTTTGAGGATTTCATCCGTCATCTGACGGGTCGTTAACTTGCCGCCGAGGTCTGCGGTGCGCGCACCGTCTGTAATGGTTTCGTCGACAGCGTTCTCAATCGCCCGGGCTTCTTCTTCCAGCTTTAGTGAGTAGCGGAACATCAATGCGGCCGACAGGATTGTACCAACGGGATTTGCGATTCCTCGTCCCGCGATATCCGGCGCCGACCCGTGGATCGGCTCGTACAACCCGACACCTGTTTCCGATAAACTGGCGGAGGGCAGCATTCCCATCGAGCCAGCCAGCACGGAGGCTTCGTCAGTGAGAATATCGCCGAACATGTTCTCGGTGACAATTACATCCAGCGAGGCAGGTCCCGTGATGAGCTTCATCGCGGCGCTGTCTACGAGCTGATTCTCCAGGGTCACGTCGAGATGCTCTTTGCCCACCTGGGCCGCGACCTGCCGCCACAACCTGGAAGACTCCAGCACATTCGCCTTATCTACCGACGTGACCTTTTTCTTTCTTCCTTTTGCCAGCTCGAAGGCGAGTTGAACGACCCGCCTGATCTCATAATCATAATACTCGAGTGTGTCCACGGCCCATTCACAATCGCCTCGCATTTCGCGGGTCTTGGGCTGCCCAAAATACAAACCGCCTGTCAGCTCGCGTATCACAAGGATATCCACTCCCTGGAGGCGTTCCGGTTTCAAAGGCGAAGCGTCGATCAGAGCAGGGTGCACTTTCACCGGACGCAGATTGGCGAAGACACCAAGCCCCTTGCGCAGCGCCAGCAATCCCCGCTCGGGACGATCCTTGGCATTTGGGTCATCCCATTTCGGTCCACCTACCGCGCCAAACAGAATGGCATCCGCAGACTGGCAATCAGCAAGTGTCTCGTCGGTCAGCGATGTGCCGTATTCATCTATGGAACAGCCGCCCATCAAACGTTCCTGATACTGAAAACCGTGATTATATTTGCTGGCAATCACATCCAGCACGCGCACAGCTTCAGCAACCACTTCGGGGCCAATGCCGTCGCCAGGGAGGAGGGTTATGTTGAAATCCATGAATATCCTTAATCCGCGCTGAGCGGAGGCCAGTGCTCATCTGCCCGCAGTCGAAGCGCGTGTTGCACAAAACAATAAATCTTGATCACACGATCCTTCGACTACGCTTCGCGCCGCTCAGGACGGAGTATCAATGAGCCACCATTAAACCATATTCCATCGAGTCTGCCAGCGCGCGCCAGCTGGCTTCGATGATATTCGTGCTCGCGCCCACGGTGCTCCAGCGGCTGGTGCTGTTGCGGGTGTCGATCAATACGCGGGTGATCGCTTCGGTGCCGTGATCCGAATCCAGGATACGGACTTTGTAATCGGACAAATGAAATTTTGCAAGCTGTGGATAATAGCTGAGAAGCGCCTTGCGCAGGGCATTATCCAGCGCGTTGACCGGACCATTCCCTTCCGCCGCGGTATGCAGCAGCTCACCCTGGACCCGGACCTTGACCATCGCCTCGGCGAAAATGCCCCTGCCCTGGCGATGTTCCACGTTGACGAAGAAATCCACCAGTTCAAACGGCGGCTTGTACCCGTATTCCTGCCGCTTCAACATCATCGCAACCGAGGCTTCTGCCGCTTCGAATGAGAAGCCGCGTGATTCCAGTTCCTTGATCTCGTTCAGCACAGGCAGGACCTCTGCGCCTTCCACTTCTACGCCATGCTCTTCCGCCTTACTCAACAGGTTGCCGCGCCCGGAAAGATCTGAAACCACTACGCGCATCTTATTCCCCACCACTTCAGGCTCCACATGCTGGTAGGACTTTGCATTCCGGCGCATCGCCGCCACGTGGACCCCGCCCTTGTGCGCAAACGCCGACTTACCTACAAACGGCAGGTGCTCATCAGGGGTGATGTTCGCGACTTCGGCTACAAAATGAGAAAGATCATATAAATGCTGAATGTTTCCCTGCGGCAGGCACTGGTATCCCATCTTGAGTTCCAGGTCTGCCATGATGGAAACCAGGTTGGCGTTGCCGCAGCGCTCGCCAACGCCATTGATCGTGCCCTGCACCTGGATGGCGCCCTGGCGAATCGCAGTCAGGGAGTTGACAACGGCACATTCGGAATCATTATGGGTATGGATCCCAAAAGGATGGTTGAGTCTGGGTTTCAGATCGCAGACAATCTGTTCCAGGTCCCAGGGGAGTGTTCCCCCGTTCGTGTCACACAACACGACCGTCTCTGCTCCCCCGCGAATGGCAGCTTTGAGTGTCTCCAGGGCGTAGGAGGAATCCGCTTTGTAGCCATCGAAGAAGTGCTCGGCATCATAGATCACGCGTCTGCCGTTCGCCTTGAGATACGACACCGATTGTTCGATAATTCGCAAATTATCTTCCGGAGTGGTCAGCAAAACTTCCTTAACATGCAAATTCCATGTCTTTCCAAAAATCGTGCAGACCGGGGTATGGGAGTCAAGCAGCGCTCTGATGTTGGCATCGTCTTCCGGGCCGCCTTTGACACGACAGGTGGACCCGAAGGCAGCGATCAGGGCGTTGTTCCACTGCATGTCACGGGCTCGCTCGAAGAACTCCACATCCTTCGGATTGGAGCCTGGCCACCCCCCTTCGATGAAGGCAACGCCGAGCTCGTCCAGCTTTTGGGCGATTCGGACCTTATCGTTACTCGAAAGTGTAAAGCCTTCGGACTGGGTACCGTCGCGGAGGGTTGTGTCATACATTTGAATAAATTGCATAATCAATCCAATCAACAGCCACAGAGACAAGTGAGTCCTCTGTGGCTAAGTAAGTTGCGCCTCAAATGCAGAGATCTGTTCTTCAAAGCTCATGATATAGCCAAGCTCATCTGTGCCGTTTAGTAAACATGCCTTATTAAATGCATCGATCGGGAATCGGACCGAGCCATACGGAAAAAAAAGCGTTTGCGATTCAAGGTCAACCGTGAATTCGGCATTCGGCACCTCTTCCACATAATCAAAGAGCATCTTATGCGTTGCTTCATCAACGACAATGGGAATCAGCCCGTTCTTAAGCGAGTTACTACGAAAGATATCCGCAAAAGAGGTGCTGATCACCGCCCGGAATCCGTAGGACGTGAGCGCCCAGGGAGCATGTTCGCGGCTCGATCCGCAGCCGAAGTTATCGCCCGCTAACAGGATCTGCGCACCCTGGAACTCCGGATTGTTGAGGACGAACTCCGCTTTCGGGGATTTGTCGTCGTTATAGCGCCAGTGATAGAAGAGCGCTTCCGCGAGACCATTCTTGTCGGTCACCTTGAGAAATTGTGCAGGGATGATCTGGTCCGTGTCAATATCATTGACAGGCAGGGGCATCACCCGGGAAGTCAGTGTTGTGAATTGAGCCATAATTTTCCTTTTCGTACAGGCACAGACTTGTTTACTTGTGTACCTGTATACATTACCTGGGTTTCCTTCCAGCAAATACCGCAAGCTCATAGATGCGGAAGTAACAATCCACATCTTCATAGCCAATCTCACGCAACCAGTCGCATTGCAGCTCGACGGGCGCCAGGATGTTAGCAGCTTTATCGGGGCGGTTCTTATATTCCTCAGCAATCTGCTCGAACGTTCGCGTTCCACCTTCCTGCTTTTCGATCGCATACCGGGCAGTGACATAGTGGTCCTCAAATAGATCGATGTTCAGCTGCGCGACAGAGGACACGTGTTCGATATTGACAAACCAGCCGCCCGGGTTCAGCAAACCAAAAATCTCCTGGTAGACCTCATATTTTCTCGTGTCAGGCTGATGATGGATCGAATAGCCAGAGACCACCGCATCGAACGGACCATGGGACTGCATCCGCTCTACCCAGTCTGGATGACCATAATCAGGATTTTCGAAGACTAACTGATCTGCAAATTCCTTCAACTGTTCGCGTGCCTGTTCCAACATCGGCTCGGAAAAGTCCGCCAGCACGCCGCGGGCGTTCGGGTATTCTCCCAGAACTGTGGCGCCAAGGATCCCGTCACCGCACCCCAGGTCGAGAAATGATTCAACAGCTCGTCCACTCGACTTCAGAATGGCCATCATCACGCCAATCTGTTCCTGCGCCAGGGGAATTGCAGCGCGGTAGGAAAGAAAGCGATTGACGATCGCAGGCAGTTTCCAGACTTCGTCTGTGGTCATGATCAACCTATCATCGTCCGTACATCGGTCACGACCCCATGGATCGCGGTCGCCGCGGCGGTTAAAGGAGAGGCGAGGAACGTGCGTCCACCTTTGCCCTGTCGGCCTTCGAAGTTGCGGTTGCTCGTCGAAACCGCATACTGTCCGGGCTGGAGCTGGTCACCGTTCATGGCAATACACATCGAGCAGCCCGCCTCGCGCCACTCTGCCCCGGACTCTTTGAAGACTTTGTCCAATCCCTCCTGCTCCGCCTGCTTTTTCACATCCTGCGAGCCAGGGACAACCATGACACGCGTGCCGTCCGCGACTTTGCGTCCCTTGAGCAGGGACGCAGCCAACCGCAGATCGGAGATGCGCGAGTTGGTGCAGGAACCAATAAAGACCACATCCACTTTTTGCCCCAGAAGGAATTGCCCGGGCTGAAGCCCCATGTAGGTCATCGCTTTTTCAAAGGCGGCCTTCTGCGAAGCTTCGGTAAAGGCATCCGCCGTGGGAACACGATCGGTGATCTTGATGCCCATCCCCGGATTCGTGCCATAGGTGATCATTGGCTCGAGCTCTGAGGCATCGAGCGTGACCGACTTATCATAGGTCGCGCCGTCATCAGAGGGTAGGGCACGCCACCTGGAAACAGCCTTGTCCCATTCCTCGCCTTTCGGCGCGAACTCACGACCGTGCAGGTACTCAAAGGTGGTGTCATCGGGTGCTATCATGCCCGCTCGGGCGCCGCCCTCGATGGACATGTTGCAGATCGTCATACGCTGTTCCATGCTGAGACCCCGGATCGCCGCGCCCCCGTACTCGAATATGTGACCTGTCCCGCCACCGACTCCGATTTTTGCCAGAAGAGCCAGGATAATATCCTTCGCAGAGACACCCGTCGCCAGGCTCCCATTCACGCGTACTTCGTACGTTTTGGGTCTCGTTTGCAGCAGGCACTGAGTCGCAAGCACATGTTCCACTTCGGAGGTGCCGATCCCAAATGCCAGCGCGCCGAAGGCTCCATGCGTGGCGGTGTGACTGTCGCCGCAAACAATGGTCATACCCGGCTGGGTCCGCCCCAGTTCGGGGCCGATAATGTGCACAATCCCGCGATGAGGGCTATCCATACCGTGCAGGGTAATCCCAAATTCGGCCGCGTTCGTCTCCATTTGTTTGATCTGCGCCGCGGCCAAGGCGTCCGTGATCGGCACATCGAGCGGAGTCGTCGGGATGGAATGATCCATTGTCGCCAAGGTCTTATCGGGACGGCGAACTGTGAGCCCGCGCTGGCGCAGGCCGGTAAACGCCTGCGGCGAGGTCACTTCATGGACAAGGTGCAGGTCAATATAAAGAATTGCTGGAGAGTCGGGTTGTTCACTGACAACATGCGAGTCCCAGATTTTTTGGAAGAGAGTTTTTGGCATAGGTCTTCATCGATGTAGACAGGTACACAAGTAGACATGTTTACGTGTTTCCCTGTCTACCTCCTCATCCCAGCATCACGCCGTGGTTGTGATTGGCATGAACGGGCTCCAGTCCTTCTGTCTGAGCGATGATCAATTTATTCAAGGCAGTGAGGTACGCCTTTGCGCTGGCAACAATGATGTCTGTATCGGCGCCGTGCCCACCAAAGACACGCTGGTAGACGACCTCGCTTTGCGCGTCCATCGTCTGCAATCCATTCTCGCCTTGAATGCGTACCGTGACTTCACCGAGCGCATCGATGCCTTCGGTGATCGCATGGACGTTAAACTCCAGCAGCTTGTTGGGCGTTTTCACAATGGCATCGATCGCTTTGTAGGTGGCGTCCACAGGCCCAGAGCCCATCGCGGCATGCGTATGGACTTTTCCATCAGGACCTTTCAAGCGGATCGTGGCTGTCGGCATTCCCATTGTGCCGCACGTGACCTGCATGCCTTCGAGGTAATACACATCGCGCGGACGATAGAACTCGTCGGCAATGATCGCCTCGAGATCGAGGTCCGTGATCACTTTCTTGCGGTCCGCCAATTCCTTGAAGCGCGCAAAGGCTTTGTCCAGCTCTAGCTCATCCAGGGAGTGTCCCATTTCCGCCAGTCGATTGCGCAGGGCGTGGCGACCGGAATGTTTGCCGAGGACAAGTTTGGTTTGATTGACCCCAACATCTTCGGGGCGCATGATCTCGTAGGTGGTCTGGTGCTTCAGCATGCCGTCCTGATGGATACCGGCTTCATGCGCAAACGCATTCGCCCCGACAATCGCCTTGTTCGGCTGGACGACGATGCCCGTGTAATTGCTGACAAGCTTACTGACGCGCGAGATCTGCTGCGTCTCGATCCCGGTGTCGAGGTTGAAGACGGGCTTGCGTGTCTTCAACGTCATGACGACTTCTTCAAGAGAAGTGTTGCCGGCACGTTCTCCAATCCCGTTGATCGTGACTTCCGCCTGCCGCGCGCCCGCTCGGATCCCAGCCAGGGTGTTGGCCGTTGCCATCCCCAGGTCGTCGTGACAGTGGACCGAGATCGTGATGCCTTCGTGCATACCAGGCGTGTTCTTGATGATTCCGTCGATCAGCGCGAAGTATTCATCGGGCGTTGTGTACCCGACAGTATCGGGGATGTTCAAGGTTGTCGCACCCGCTTTGATCGCTTCGCCCAAAACTACGTATAAAAATTCCGGGTCAGAGCGTCCGGCGTCTTCAGGGCTAAATTCCACATCTGCACACAGGGAGCGGGCATAAGTGACCATTTCTGAAACGCGCTGCACCACTTCCTCGGGGTCCATCTTGAGTTTGTGCTTCATGTGGATCGCAGACGTGGCAAGGAAGGTATGGATGCGCGGCCTTTGCGCCTCCTGGACTGCCTCCCAGGCTTTGTCGATATCGGGCTTATTGGCGCGCGCCAACCCGGCGATAACAGGGACCTTCGCATTTTCCTCACCCGGACCTGCTCTACCCACTTCGATCGCGATCCGGCGGACGGCTTCCAGGTCATCCGGCGAGGCAGCCGGGAACCCTGCTTCGATAATGTCCACGCCCAGGCGCGCGAGCGCCCGCGCCAATTCGAGCTTTTCCGCGGAGGTCATCGTCGCGCCCGGAGATTGTTCGCCATCTCTCAGGGTTGTGTCGAAAATCTTTACATAATTCGTGCTCGTCATAGGTGTCTTCCTTTCAAAGGAGAGAGGTTGGAGGGTAGAGACTCGTCTCTAGTCATCCAGTCTCAGCTCTCTACTTATTCCAGTTCTCTGGCCTCAACGACCTGACGGCCGCGCCCGCCTGCCACATTTCAGATTCCCGGATGGCACGCAGCTCTTCATCCAGCTTCGCTCGATAGTCCGGATCGCTATTCCTGTCCAGAACGATACGGGCTTCGTTACCAGACACGACGGAATCATAGAGCTCATCGAACACAGGGGCTACCGCGTCACGAAAGCGTGGGTGCCAGTCCAGCGCGCCTCGTTGGGCGGTCGTCGAACAATTGGCGTACATGAAGTCCATGCCCTTTTCGCCAACGAGACGAATCAAAGACTGCGTAAGCTCTTCGACCGTTTCATTGAACGCCTCGCTCGGGCTATGACCATGCTTGCGCAAGACGTTGTACTGGGCTTCCATCAGGCCCGATAGAGCACCGATCAAGACACCTCTTTCGCCGGTCAAATCGCTGAACACTTCGTTTTGGAACGTGGTGGGAAATAAATATCCCGCGCCAATCGCGATGCCCAGCGCGATCGTGCGATCGTAGGCCCGACCCGTTGCATCCTGTTGAATGGCAAAGCTGGCATTAATACCTGAGCCATCGAGATAATTCAGGCGGACACTGCGACCTGAGCCTTTCGGAGCTACGAGCGCAACATCCACATGCGGAGGTGGAATGACACCCGTGTCATCCTTGAATGTCACGGAAAATCCGTGCGAGAAGTACAACATATCCCCTTCGTTCAAGCATTCAATGATCCTTGACCATTGCGAGCGCTGTCCCGCATCAGAAAGCAAATATTGAAGAACGGTTCCCCTTTCCGCAGCTTCCTCGACTGAAAAAAGCGTCTCTCCTGGAATCCAGCCTTCTTCGAGGGCCTTATTCCAATTCCTGGTTCCCTCCCGTTGACCCACAATCACGTGGATCCCGTTATCGCGCATGTTCATCGCCTGTGCCGGACCCTGCACGCCATACCCAAGCACCGCGACGACTTCGTCCTTTAACACTTCCCGCGCCTTCTCAAGCGGGAACTCCTCACGCGTAACGACTTCCTCTTCCACACCACCAAAGTTGATTTTTGCCATGAATCAGTTCTCCTCTTTATGGTTATCTCGGTGGTTGAGTAGGGCGGAATGAATATGAAGCCCGTATCTCAACCTCCACGCTCCAGTGAATTCCAGTTTGAATCCCACTGATGGTTTCGATACGCTCTCTAAAGGCATTCGGGTTGCTCAACCAACCAGCGCTCTACGGCATCATCTCTGCCAGTTCCATTACGTCCTCGTAGCGATTGCCGTTCGTGCCTGCGACGCGGCGCACGCCGTCATGCACTCCGCGGGTCATCGAAACCTGACCCGTGCGCACCATCTCCACGATCCCGATCGGGCGCAGGAGCTCGATCATCCCCTCGATCTTGTCTTCTGTGCCTGTGATCTCCACAATCACGGAATCCGGCGCTACGTCCACGATGCGGGCGCGGAAGATCTCCGCCAGGCCATTGACTTCGGTGCGGCGCTCCGGTCCTACCTGCACTTTGATCAGCGCCAGATCACGCGTGACCGAAGGTTGGTGGGTGACGTCCTGCACATCGATCACATTGACCAGCTTATATAGATTGGCCTCGATACGATGCGCATCAACATCCCCATTGGGACAATCCACCACAATGGTCATGCGCGACACTTGAGAGTCCTCGGTACGCCCAACCGCGAGCGACTCGATATTGAAATTGCGGCGGCGGAACAAAGATGCCACCCGGTTCAGGACTCCTGGTTTATTCTCTACTAATGCGATGAAGGTGTAATTCATTTCTTCTCCATTTCTTATCCACAGATGGTTTGTTGAGGTTTCATTCTGCGAAATCTGTGTAATCTGCGGATTAGGCTTTTTCCTTGACTGGTCGGCGGATCATCTCGTGCAGCGCCGCGCCCTGTGGGACCATCGGATAGACGGCCTCTTCCTGCTCCACGCGGAACTCCAGTACCACGGGGCCTTCTGTTTTTCGCGCCCACTCGATGGCTTCCGCTACTTCCTCGCGCTTGGTCACGAGCCGTCCCGGTACGCGATGCGCTTCTGCTAACTTGACGAAATCGGGCGTAACCATGTTGACAGCCGAATAGCGCTTCTCAAAGAAAAATTCCTGCCACTGCCGTACCATGCCGAGGTACTGATTATTCATGATGGCAACTTTCACGTTCGCGCCCTCCTGCACGGCGGTCGTTAACTCCGCGGCGGTCATCTGGAACCCACCGTCGCCTGCGATCGCCCAGATCTCCTGGTCCTTCGCCGCGAACCACGCGCCGATGGCAGAGGGGAGGCCAAAGCCCATTGTCCCCGCGCCGCCTGAGGTGATCCAGCGATTGGGTTTTTCCAGGGCGTAATATTGCGCCGCCCACATCTGGTGCTGACCCACATCCGTGGTGACAATCGCGCCGCCGCCCGTTGCCTTCCAGATATCGGCGATGAGGTGTGCAACGTACAGCTTGCCATCCTCCTCCCAGTTCATGATGCTGCGCGAGTCGACCTCATTCTTCCAGCCGTTGATTTCATCCAGCCATTCGTCGTGATCGTATTCATCCACCAATGGAATCAGGTCGCTTACAACGGTCCTCAGATCGCCTACCAGGGGGACATCGACAAAAACATTTTTATGAATTTCAGAGGGGTCGATCTCGATATGGATCTTTTTCGCTTTCGGCGCATAGGTCTTAAGCGTTCCTGTCACACGGTCATCGAAGCGCATGCCAAAGGCAAGGATAAGATCGGAGGTCTGGATTGCCATGTTCGTATACGCCTCGCCGTGCATACCCATCATGCCGAGACTCAACGAATGCGAAGCAGGAAAGGCGCCCAGGCCCAGGAGCGTGCTGGCGACCGGCGTCTGAGTCTTCACCGCAAACTGCATCAATTCTTCCTCAGCTTTGGACATGATCACCCCATGACCACATAGGATGATCGGTCTCTTCGCCTTTTCGATGAGAGCCACGGCCTCGTCCAACAGATTACGCGGTGAGCGCGTGACAGGCTGATACCCGGGCAATTTCACATCTTCCGGATACTCAAACTCACACGCCTCCACTTGTGCGTTCTTGCAGATGTCGATGAGCACAGGGCCGGGTCGTCCACTCCGGGCAATATAGAATGCCTCCCGGATTGTGGCTGCAATTTGATCTGCACGAGTGACGAGATAGTTGTGCTTTGTGATCGGCAGGGTGATACCCGTCACATCCGTTTCCTGGAACGCGTCGCCGCCGATCAGGTGCGCCGCGACCTGTCCTGTGATGAACACGACGGGGACCGAATCCATCATCGCCGTACAAATACCAGTGACCAGATTCGTCGCGCCAGGACCCGAGGTCGCCATTGCCACACCCACTTTTCCAGAGGCCCGCGCATACCCATCGGCCATGTGCGCCGCCCCCTGCTCATGCCGCACCAGCACATGATGGACGGGATAATTCAGCATCGCGTCGTAGATCGGCATATTCGCGCCGCCCGGATATCCGAACACTACTTCCACCCCCTCGCGTGTCAGACATTCCCAAACAATTTCTGCACCTTTTTTCTTCATGTTTGCTCCTTTATGCCATTCCGAGGAAATTGCTTCGTTGTCGCGGAGTTTACACTCCGCATGTCGAAGTGCTCCTCCAAGCAATGACATTTAGTTGGTAATCGCGCCTTCCGATGCCGAGGACACACTGCGCGCGTATTTTGCCATCACACCCTTTTTGTAACGCGGCTCGGGGGCGCGCCAGTTCCTTTTCCGTTCTGTCAAATCGCCTTCAGGAATCTCCACACCCAGTTCGCGTTTATCCACATCAATCGTAATGAGATCACCATCTTTGACATAAGCGATCATTCCGCCAACTGCCGCCTCAGGAGCGATATGACCAACAGAGATGCCCCGCGTCGCGCCTGAGAAACGTCCATCTGTTAACAGGGCAACGTTATCGCTCAGACCCGCGCCAGCGATTGCCGCAGTGACCCCGAGCATTTCGCGCATCCCCGGTCCTCCCTTTGGGCCTTCATATCGGATCACAACCACATCGCCCGACTGGATCTTTTGTTCCGTGACCGCTTGCATTGCATCCTCTTCGCGCTCGAAGACACGTGCCGGACCTGTGAACCGCTTGACGTTGTTCGCGGCTGCTTTATGTACTCCGCCCTCTTCCGACAAATTGCCATGCAAAATGACGAGACCGCCATTGGACTTAATTGGTTTCTCAAGCGGGTAGATCACTTGCTGTCCTGGAGTTTCCACGCCGGTCTGTGCCGCCTCGGCAATTGTCCTGCCCGTGACGGTAATACAATCGCCGTGCAGATAGCCGCCTTCCATAAGACGTTTCATCAAAAGTGGAATTCCACCCGCCGCATGCATATCCGCTGCCATATATTTGCCGAATGGCTTAATATCCGTAATCAGGGGAACACGTGAGCAAATGGCATCAAAGTCGTCAATATGCAGATCAACATTGGCTTCACGGGCGAGTGCCAAAAGGTGGAGCACGGCATTTGTCGAGCCACCCGTTGCTGCAACGGAAGTGATCGCGTTTTCAAAAGCCTGGCGGGTGTAAATTTGGGAAGGGCGTAAATCCGCACGCAGCATGTCCATCACTACTTTCCCCGTTTCGAACGCGACCAGGTCTTTCTCTTCAGACATCGCCGGGACACTGTTGAACCCCACAGGAGAGATACCAATGAACTCCATTATCGTGGACATGGTGTTGGCAGTGAACTGCCCGCCACATGCGCCCGCGCCCGGGCAGGCAAGATTTTCCACATCCATAAATTCCTGTTCGTTGATCTTCCCTGCTGAGTATGCCCCCACTGCTTCAAATACATCCTGTATCGTCAAAGATTTTTCGCCCAGCTTGCCCGGGTTGATCGAGCCGCCATATAACGCCAGTCCAGGGATATCAAGCCGGGCGAGCGCCATCATCACACCCGGATTCGTCTTATCGCAACCAGAAATACAGACAATGCCATCGAAATGATTCCCGCGCGCCACCAATTCAATCGAATCCGCAATTACCTCTCGACTAATCAGGGATGCCTTCATCCCTTCCGCACCCATCGTGATTCCATCTGAAATGGACACCGTGTTGAATTCCATCGGCGTTCCACCTGCCGCACGGATGCCCTCCTTCACTTTTTGCGATAACCTTCGCAAGTGATAATTACACGGACCAATTTCAATCCATGTATTTGCCACACCCACGATCGGTTTACGCAAATCCTCGTCACTGAACCCCACGGCTTTTAGCATAG
>Ga0114129_10000527_pt1 | contig 46807 bp, 46 predicted proteins | sample RhiMetdeltSRZDD1_FD_80071 | JGI IMG/M metagenome (GOLD analysis project Ga0114129, IMG submission 80071) | Populus rhizosphere microbial communities from Tennessee, USA - Rhizosphere MetaG P. deltoides SRZDD1 (version 2) (version 2) | ecosystem: Host-associated > Plants > Roots > Rhizosphere >...
CCCCGCCCGCCCGGAGTGCACCGGCAAAGCCGGCCAGATGCACTACCAGGTCACGCTCGCTCAACCGGCCGTCGTCTCCGCGGCCTGCGCGATCAGCGCGGACAATTCGGCGTCGGTCAGCTCGTCCACGTCGCGCCGGTCTTTGACCACGCAACCCAGTGTCTCCCGCACCGTCGCGAGATCCAACCGGTCCTGGTGCAGGCGAGTCAGCGCCTCGGCCCAGTCGATCGTCTCGGCCACGCCCGGCGAGCGCGCCAGCCGCCGGACCCGGAGCGCCTGCGCGAAGCGCGCGATCTGATCCGCCAGTCGCTCGCTCACGCCCGGCACCTTGGTGTGAATGATCCGCACTTCTTTCTCCAGGCTCGGATGCGGAATGTCGAGATAGAGACAGCGGCGGCGCACTGCGTCGCCGATCTCGCGGGTCCGGTTGGAGGTGAGCACCACGTAGGGCACATGCTGCGCCCGGATGGTGCCCAGCTCGGGGATGGTGACCTGGAAATCCGACAAGACCTCGAGCAGGAAGGCCTCGAATCCCTCGTCCGCCCGATCGATCTCGTCCACCAGGAGAACCGCGGGACCTTCGCGCCGGGTGATCGCACGGAGTAGCGGCCGCTCGAGGAGGTACTCGCGCCCAAAGATCATCTCTTCGAGCTTGCCCAGATCCTGGCCATTCTGCTCGGCGATCCGGAGCCGGACCAGCTGCCGCTGATAGTTCCACTCGTACAGCGCGGTGTTGACGTCGAGTCCTTCGTAACACTGGAGCCGAATCAGCTCGGTGCCGAGCACTTGGGCGAGTACTTTGGCGACTTCGGTCTTCCCCACCCCGGCATCGCCCTCGATCAGGAGCGGCTTCTTCATCTCGCGCGCCAGGAACAGGGCGGTCGCAATCGCCGGCTCGGCGATGTACCCCTGCTCGGCCAGCGCGTCCTGCAGCGCGCGGATCTCGGGTCTCACGCCCTCCCCCAGCCGCCGCCGGTCGCGTCGTTCACCGCGTGTCTCCGGCTTCGGCGACGGCGTAACGATCAGGAGCGGCGAGAAACCGCTCCCGACAGCTGCCGCAGCAAAAGTAGTACGTGCGCCCGGCGAACTCGGCCCTGTGCTTCGCGGTTGCCACGACGACGGCCATACCGCAGACCGGATCACGCTCACCCTTCGCGACCTCGAGCCCTGCCACCGGCATCCGCTGGCCGGATCGGCCCAGCTGCACGATCTCGGCGAGAATGCTGAGGGCGATCTCTTCAGGCGTGCGGGCACTGATGTCGAGACCCGCCGGATTCTTGATCCGCTTGATCGCGTGTGCCGAGATGCCCTTCGCGCGGAGAGCGTCCCGCAGCTCGGTGAAGCGGCGCTGACTTGCCACCAAACCCAGGTACGCCGGCTCGAGGGAGAGCGCCGCCAGCGTCGCCTCGACGTCCCAGCGACCCATGGTGGCGACGATGGCGAAGGTGCGATCCCCTCGATAGGGCATCGGCAACGTGGGCTCCAGCGCGGCAGCGTCGGTGATCACGTGATCGGCTTCCGGAAACGTTGCCCGGTCGGCACTGGGGTCGACCGCATCTACCGAATGGCCTGCGGCCTTGGCGATGCGGGCTGTGGCTTGAGCCACAGGTGAGATACCGAAGACTACGAGCCTTGGCGCAGGTACCACGGGCTCGATGTGGATCTCCACAGCGCCTCCACTCTCACAAGTCATCGGAACGACGATGGCATCGGTGCGGGCAATGACGTCCGGATCTGCAGAGAAGACGACCAGGCGGGGAGTTCCGTCGCGCAGCGCGCGCAGAGCTTCGTGAATCACGCCGGACTGGGTGCAGGTGCCGCCGACCCATCCGTGGCAGGTGCCCCCGGTCGTGATCAGCGCGGTATCGCCCTCGCGCGCAGAGCTGGGTGCCTGCCGGCGCACGACCGTAGCGAGGGCGAACGGCTCACCACGTCGGACCAGGTCGGCTGCGAGAAGAAGGAGATCGGCGCGCATCGCCTAGTTATTGCTCCGAGGTAGTCGAGCCGGCATGCTCTTGGCGCTCCACCGGGACCGTTCACAATGGAAACTCCGCAGGTCCTACGGGTCCCGCCGCCAAGATACGGCGCCCCAATGAGGTAGGCCAGACTACGCTTGCGCACTTCGCGTCCGAGGCCCTTCTTATCGGGAAACGAGGCGGGGCACCCGGAGACACCGATGGGGTCGTTGGTTCTTCGCGCGATCGAGATCCTGTTCGTCCTTCACGCCCGAGAGGCGACGGTGGCCGGCGTGGTGCGGGACGAGGAGACCTCCGCGCCGCTGGTGGGCGCGGTGGTTCAAGTGACCGATCTGGACCGCACCGCCGCCACCGATGCCGATGGGCGTTACGTGCTGCGTGGCATTCCCGCCGGCCCTCACTCGCTGACGATTCGCTTCCTTGGCTACGAACCGCGCACGGTTCTCGCCCTCGTCCCGGCCGACGGCCAGCTCGAAATCAACGTCTCCCTCCGCCGCGAGCCCGTTCGGCTTCCCACGCTCGAGGCCCGAGCACCTGCCATTGTTCGCGGCCTCGATCGGGGAGATAGCACTCCGTTCCCCGACCGCGCGAGCTCGATCGCGGCTGTGCGTAATGATCCGCACCTGTCCGAGCCCGACGTGTTTCAGGCGCTCGACGGAGGCGAGGTGGTCTTGAGCCCGGAGTCTCCCAGCGGAATTCACGTTCGCGGAGGCGCTTCCGACCAGACCTCCTACCTGCTCGACGGAATTCCCGTCCTGAGTCCGTATCACTCGGCCGGCTTGTTCAGCGCCTGGAACCCCGACGCGCTGGCCGGGATTCAGCTGTCCTCCTCCGCACCTTCCCCAACGTATCCGGATGCTCTTTCGGGCACCGTTTCGGCAGTTACCCGCCAGCCGGGCTCCACCGTGCGTACGCAGGGAAGCATCACTACCAGTCAAGCGCGCCTCACCGTCGATGGACCGATCGGCGTAGCGCACGCCGGCGACCTGCTGAGCCTGCGGTCCGGTCTTCCGAACGCATTTGCACCGAGGGGCGAAGCTTCGTACCCGGATGCCGACACCGGTGACTGGCTCGCGACACTCGAGGCACCGGCGTTGGGCGGATGGATGCGACTGCTCGGCTACAACAGCAACAACGAGTTCGACGCCGCAGCGGTGGGCGGGACCGACGCGGGGCCGATAGAGGGTCCCCGCAATGTCTTCGACTGGCAGAGTCGGTCCCTGGGCGCCGAGTGGAGACGGCGCCTCGAGAGGAGCGTCGTGCACGTCCTGGCTTGGAGCGCAGGAAGCGACGCGAGCTCGACCTGGGCGGCTCAGCTGGCGCGAGTGGATCTCCGCGCGAGCCGACACGATCTGGGTCTCCTCGCCTCTATAGAGCGCAGCTCGCCTCGCAGCACCACCGTGGCGGGCGTACGGATCGAGCACAGCAGCACATCGTATGAGATCCGGTCCGACTCCACTGCGGGTCCAAGCTGGAGCGCGGGCGGCAACACCATCGTTGCTGCTCCGTTTGCCGAGCATACAAGGACGCTGGGCCACGGGCTCCGCCTGCAAGCGGGAGCGTCGCTCGCGGCGGCTGGAGGAGATCTGCACCTTGCGCCGCGCACGCGCCTGAGCTGGCAGCCATCGAGCCGGGTGACAGTGTCCGGCAGCTACGCCCGCCTCCACCAGTTCGCACAATCGCTCAGGAATCCCGAGTCGGTCGTGGGAAACGTTTTTCCGGCTGATCTCTATCTCGGTGCCGGCGTCCCCGGGATTCCCGTTGCTCGGACTGACCAGGGTGTGGTCGCCCTGGACTACCGCCCGTCAAGCGGCCTGCGGCTTGGCCTGCAGGGGTATGTGCGGGGGTTCGACGGCCTGTTGCTGGCGGCACCGGGAGAGGGCGAGCCGTTCACCACCAACAGGTTCACCGTTGGGTCCGGCTCGGCGCAGGGCCTGTCGGTAGACGCCGCTCTGAGTACCCGGCACTTCGGCCTGAGCGCGAGTTACGGGCTTCAGCGCGTGCGGTTCCGCTACGGTGAGGCGAGCTACGTCCCCGAGTACGGCGCGACCCACCTGTTCGAAGGCGGAGCGATCGGGTTCCCGACCCCGACCTGGTCCATTCGCGTCGGCCTCACCGGGGCGTTGGGCCGGACGACGACACCGGTTACGGGCGGGTTCGAGTGGGAAGCCTGCAACCTTGTCGATCGTGGCTGCGAGTTCGCCGGCAGTCCGCATTATGGGAGTCAGCCGATCGGCGTCGCCGAGCTTCCGGCCTATCTCCGGCTCGACCTGGGTCTCCGCAAGGACTGGCACCTCGTGCTCAGAGGACGCGAGGCAACGCTGGGTCTCTTCGGAACCGTCACCAATCTGTTGGGGCGAAAGAACGTGTTGACCTACACCGCTGATCCCGCCAGCGGTGAGCTGTCCGAGGTGGAGATGCGGCCCCGCGCTCCGCTGGTCGTGGGCCTCGACTGGCGATTCTGACTTCATTGCCTGCGGCGTCACAATCCGCGCACTTATTGGTTCCTATTGCTAGGAGCCGGCGTGGCAGACCTGGCATTGACCCAATCGGGCAGCCCGACTTCTTCGTTCCACGACCGGTGCGTGGAGCTGTTCGAGGCCAACTTTCACCGGCTCTACCGATACCTCGATCGAGTGTCGGGCGATGGCGAATTGGCAGCTGACCTTGCCCAGGAGGCCTTCATCAGGCTCTACCGGAGAGGATCGCTGCCGGACGCGCCCGAAGCATGGTTGATCAGCGTGGCGCTCAATCTCTTCCGGAACGTAAGGTCCACGCAGAAACGCCGCGAAAGGCTGCTCACTATAGCCCGCGGGGAAGCGGCTCACTCAGAGCCGGCACCTTCACCGGAATCGGCCGCGGCAGCGGCCGATACGCGCCGGCGGGTACGATCCACCATCGCGCGACTCTCCGAGCGAGAGCGAGGTCTGCTCCTGCTCAAGGCAGAAGGGTACAGCTATCGCGACATCGCCACGGCACTGGGGCTCAACGAAGCCAGCGTAGGAACGCTGCTGGGCCGCGCGGTGCGAGCGTTCCGTCTCATCTATGAGGATGCCGGCGATGCACCTTGACGAGGAACAGGTCTGGCGCGCGCTGCACAGCGAGCTGGCGGCATCGGTAGAACCCTATATCAGAGATCATCTCGCTGGATGCGCCGACTGCCGCGCGCGACTGGAAACAGCCAGGCGCGAGGAACATGACGTGTACGCGTTACTCCGCGAGGTGGATCATCCGGTCCCGTCGGTTCACCCAGGAATCATGGTGGCCGGAGCTGGTGCGCCGCGGGCAGGCTGGCGCTGGGCCGCCGGGATCCTGCTGGCACTGGGCTTCGCCGGCGTGGCTTACGCCGCACCGGGCTCTCCGGTCCGCACGTGGGTGGCGGCGGTGTTGGCGAGAATGAGCACCCCAGGCCACCCCCCACTAGTTGCAAGCCCGTCCGCGCCTTCCAACTCCGCCATGGCAGGGATCGCCGTTGCGCCCGGGCGGGCGCTCGTCATCGTCTTCACCTCCCGCCAGCCGGTCGGCGAGGCGGTGGTGTCGCTGACTGATAGCTCCCAGGTGACCGTGCACGCACCGATCGCTGCCGCGACCTTTACCTCGGAGCCCGATCGCCTCGTGATCCACAACCAGGGTTCCTCAGCCAACTTCGAAATTGCAATTCCTGCCACGGCTCCTCGGGTCGAGATCCGGGTCGGGGAGGAATCTCGTTTCCTCAAGGAAGGCCCCCGCATAACGACTCGCCCGCCAATGACCGTACCGACCGGGCGCTACGTCGTTCCGCTGACCGACTCGAAACCGTAGCGGCGGCGATTTCACGCTTCACGAAGTCAATGGGATGCCGGATCGATCGGACGGTATTCGACGCCCAGTGCGTCCAACCTTGCGAAGTGGACGCGGAGGCGCGCGACGAAGCCGCGCCAGCTTCGCGTCATCTTGGGTGACCAGAGCACCTCGGACAGTGCAAGCATCCTGGGCAGGAGCATGTACTCCAGGTGGCCCGGAGTGGGGATGTACTCGGTCCAGACGTTTCCTTGCCCGCCGATGATGTGAGTGGCCTGTTCGGGAGTTAGCTCGACGGGCACGGGCTCGAATGCGTACACGCTGTCGAGAGGCAGGAAGCCGCCGATGGCAAGCGGCTCGCGTGCCGCGTCGCCCTGGTAGTAGTCGAAGTACGTTCGATTCTGTGGCGTCATGATGACATCGTGCCCCTGGCGGGCTGCCTCGACCCCTCCGGCTACTCCACGCCATGACATCACCGTCGCCTCCGGCGCCAGTCCACCCTCGAGGATCTCATCCCAGCCGATCAGCCTGCGCCCATGTCCCACAAGGAAGCGCTCGATGCGGCGAATGAAGTAACTCTGCAGCTCCTCCTCGTTGGCCAGGCCCTCGCGACGGATCACCTCCTGCGCGACAGAGCTTTCCTTCCATTGGGTCTTGGGCACCTCATCGCCGCCGATGTGGATGTAGCGGCTGGGAAAGAGGTGCATCACTTCGGTCAACACGTCTCCCAGAAACGCAAAGGTCCGCTCGCTCGGGCAGAAGATGTCTTCGTGCATACCCCACTTGGTCGAGACCTCGAACGGGCCACCGGTACAGGAGAGCTCGGCATAGGAGGCAAGAGCGGCGCGGGCGTGGCCGGGCATTTCGATCTCAGGGAGGATCGTGATGTGGCGCGCGGCCGCATATGCGACCAGGTCCCGGATCTGCTCCTGGGTGTAGAAGCCACCGTGCGGCCTGCCGTCGCCGATGTACGGGTCGAAGTGCTGGTCGACGATGGTTTCCTTACGCCAGGCACCGATCTCGGTGAGGCGGGGATACTTCCTGATCTCGAGCCGCCAGCCCTGGTCGTCCGTCAGATGCAGGTGGAGTGTGTTGAGCTTGTAGAGCGCGAGCAGGTCGATGATCGACTTGATGAAGTCAATGGGGTAGTAGTATCGCGCGACGTCTATCAGAATCCCGCGGTAGGCAAACCGGGGCGCGTCCTGGATCTCGACCGCGGGAATTGCCCATTGCACTGCGCTGGTGGCGAAACCGCTTGTTGGTGTGCCGGTTGCCCGCTCGAGCTGCGGCGGGAGTAGCTGACGGAGCGTTTGGAGTCCATCGAACAGCCCTGCCGAGGTCGGCGCCGAGAGGATCGCACCGCGCTTGGTAACGGTCAGGCGGTACCCCTCCCGGTTTGCCGAATCCGATTCTGCTGTGAGCCGAATGCTGATTGCGCCGGGTGTGTGATCCTTGCCCGCTTCCGGAGAGACCGGAAGCGGAAGCCCGGAAGCCGCTCGCAACGGAGCAACCCAAAGCTCCGCCAGCTCGCGCAGCTCCGCGTTCCCCGTGTCGGAAAGGGAGATCCGGGTAGCGCGGTCCAGTCGGAACTCGCCTGATTTGCGCTCGAGGTACTGCGGAGCGGGGATAATGGCATACCGCTCGGGCGCAGTGCACGCGGCGGTGAGCACCCCCAGAACAACCCAACGAAGTTTGACCATGCGAGGCGCGATCGCCATCGCTCCAAAGTCGTTGTGTGGGGAGCCGAATCGAACACAGCGATTCGGACCGACGTGTAATATCGTGGGCCTCCTGCGAATCGGCTCACTGTGAAATATCTCGGCAGCGCGCTCTGGCGGTCGGCTGGCGTCGGTGGAGCCTTGCTTGCAGCCGGCTGCGTCAGAGTCTCGGTCGAGTCGCGTGCGCCGGAGCCGTCGCCCACCCGCATGGGCTCCCTCACCGTCTGGAACTACGCCTGGGGGCTCGCCACCTCGCCCAAGGTTACCGCAGAGTGCGCCGACACTCACGTCTACAAGACGACAGTCCGAACCACCTTCCCCGGTTTCCTGCTCGGCCTCATCACGCTGGGGATCGTGGTACCCGCGCACGTGGACTACGTCTGCGCAGCTGAAGCAGGGACGATCGAAGGCGCGCCACCTCCACCGCCGCCACCCACGACACCGCCTGCGCCACCCGATTCCGGCGGAGCGTCGCTGCCATGATCGACCGGCAACCGCTTCCCAAGTATCTCCAGCGGATCGGCCAGACGGCGTTCAAGAACGCTCACGGCACAGTCACGTTCTCGCCGGCGGAAATCGTATCGCTTCAGCCGGAGGCAGGTGGGAGCGAGCGGTATCAGCATACCGTTCGCGACGTCTGCCAGGTACTAGGTGACGCTCTCGCCGCCGGCAAACGGCTCCGTTGTCTGGGGCGGCGGTGGTCGATCTCTCCGATTGCCACCACCGACGGCTGGTTGCTCGATCTGTCCGACGTGAGCACGGCAAAATGGCTCGCTCCGGGCGACCTGAGCGCCGCGGCAGCGGCGCGCACCCAGGTGGCGTACGTGCTTCTGGGAGCCGGCTCGTCCATTCGCTGGCTCAACTGGGCGGCGCACCGCGCAGGTTGGTCGGTTCAGACCAGCGGCGCAAGCAACGGGCAGGCAATCGCGGGCGCGATCGCGACCGGCTCGCACGGCTCTTCCTTTCATATAGGAGCCATACACGACACCGTGCAGGCGATCCACGTGGTCGTGTCGCCGTCGGAGCACTGGTGGGTCGAGCCGGCCCGCGCCCCCCTCATCGCCGACCAGCTCGCGGCCACGCTGGGTGCGAAGCTGGTCCGCGACGACGACCTTTTCGCCGCGCTTCAGACTTCACTGGGGTCGCTCGGCATCGTTGTGGGCGTGGTGCTCGCCTGCGTGCCGAACTTCTGGCTCGACCTCGAGCGTTACAGTGTTCCGGCGGGCACGCTTTCCGTTGGCAAGATCACCGCGGCGGAGCTGATCGACCGGCTGGAGAAATGGCAGTTCGATGTGCTGGTGAATCATCCGCTCGACAAGATCTGGCACCTCGACGCCGTCTTCAATCCGTTCAAGCCCGATTCCCAGAGCTACGTGAGCGCCTATGTCCTGGCCGACCGCCCCCCACGCGGAACGCCGGCCGAGGTGACGGGGGAGCATCGGGGAGACGAGTGGAATCCGGATCTGCTCCAGTTCGTGAGTCGCACGCTCTCCGGCATCCCCGGCGCACCCGCGGTGGTGACTCGCATCGGGCTCGAGTCGGAGTACGCCACGAGGGTGACCGATAGTCCGCGGGTGTGGGGAGGCTGGTTCGCCCAGCAGGATCTCCCGGGCGGCGCATTGGGAGCCTCGATGGGAGTCAATTGCGTCCAGCTCGACAAGGCGCTCGGCGCAATCTTCGAGACGATACAGAGGAACCCGAAAGCACCTTGCGTGGTGGCGACCCGGTTCGTGCCCGGCTCGAGCTCCTTGCTCGGGATGAACATCTTCGATCGAACCTGCATGATCGACATGGACGGCGCCAACCTCCCGGCGATGACCGATCTCATCACGGCGTGCTGCGCCCAACTCGAAGCGGTCGGCGTCCCGTACACCATGCACTGGGGGAAGTGGAACGGATGTCTCACCCGGACGCACGTCGCAGCCGTCTATGGAGACCGCGCTCGCCGCTGGCGTGACGCCCGGGCTCGCCTCCTGCCCGATCCGCACGTCGCGCAGGCGCTTTCCAATCCCCTGATCGATGCGTTGCTCTGAGCGCTGAGATGAGTCGACCGACCACCGCGGCTGCGTTCGTCCAGGTACAGATTGCCAGGCTCACCATTCCGGGGCAGCCGCCGCTCGACGACCACAATGCGATCGCCGGCGAAATGCTCGAGTATCTCACTGCTCTTCCGAAGATGCTGGCGGACGTCCTGTTCAGCGTCCTGGACGATCTCGAGCACAACAATCTCCCTGCGCTGAGCCTTAGCGATCGTGAGCAGCTGCTCGCGGGCCTCTGGAATGACTCCAAGTGGAAGAGCCGGCTCTCGCTGCTGGCCCGGCTGGGATGGCTGGTCATCTATTCCCGTCCGCCGGCGCGAACGCTTGTGGGCTTCAAGGATCCTCGCCAGTTCGCGCCCGGCGATCCGACGGTGGATGTTCCCAAGCCGGCCCCGGCGCCGCTCGATGTGGAGTATGACGTCTGCGTGGTAGGCTCGGGTGCCGGAGGTGCGGTGGTCGCGGCCCGGTTAGCCGAAGCCGGCAAGCGGGTCATCATCGTCGAGCAAGGAAAGTGGATCAGCCCGCGTGATCTCCCGACTCGCGACGATCGTGCGCTGGAGCAGCTCTACCGCAACGGCGGAGTCAATCCCGCGCTGCCCGGCGAAGTGCGCGCTATCATCGATGTCCTCACCAACCGGCTCGCCACCATCAACGTGCTGCAGCCCCGGGTCGTGGGCGGCGGCCCGTTCGTCAACAATGCGATCCTGCTCGAGATGGCGGAGAGCACATGGAACGTTTGGGCCACCAAGTACGACTTTCCTCTGCCCTGGCAGCCGATTGCGGACCGCATGCAGATCGTGGCCCATGATCTCGGGCGCACTCCCCCAGGCACGGCGGCTGGGCAACGCAGCGTGTTCTTTCGTCAGGGCGCGACTCAGCTGGGCCAAACGGCGGCGGACCTGCCGCTCGCGGTGTGGAACTGTCTGGGCTGCGGCGGCTGCAACGTCGGGTGTCGCTTCGGGAGAAAAACTGGTGGCCTCCACGGCCCCCGGCCCGCCGGTGCGCCGCGCAGCTATCTCCAGCGCGCGCTCGCGGCCGGCGCAGTGCTTCGGCCCGAGATCGAAGCCGTCCGATTCAGTCGAGCTGGCTTTCTCTCGAACCGGGTGGGGGCGCTGGTGGCCCACGATCTTGCGGCAGGTGGCACAGAGGTAAAGATCCGCGCCCGAGCGTTTGCGGTTACGGCCGGACCGATTGCGAGCAGTCAAATTCTGGCGCGCAGCCTTCCCGGCACCGACTGCCCGCCCGGCACCAACATCTCCGCCAATGTCGTGACGCCGCTCTTCGCGGTGGGCGCGACGGCGTTCGGTGGGAATCCCGATCCCGGGATCCAGATGTGCTACTTCGTAGACCCAGGAGGGAACCTGCTGATCGAGAGCTGGTTCCACTATCCGGCGTCGCTCGCGATCGCCATTCCCGGTTGGCTCGACGAGCACGCCGCCACCATGCGTTCCTATGGAAAGCTCGCGTCGGCCGGCGTCGTGGTTGCGTCCAAGCCGAGCGGCCGGCTGGGGCTGCTCACCGATCTCGTGCTGGAGCTGGATAACAGCGAGCTGGACCGATTGAAGCAGGGCGTGGCTCAGCTGGCGGCGATTTATTTCGCTGCCGGGGCCGAGACCGTCATTCCTTCGACGACGGAACCGCTGCCTATCCGGCGGGCCCAGCAGCAGGCGGACACGACGCGATTCATGGCACAGGTCACGAGCGCGGCCCAGCTCAACCTCAATACTGCCCATCCACAGGGCGGGAATCGCATCGGCCGCCATTCGGGATCGAGCGTGGTGGATCCGACGTTCAAGGTGCACGACGTGGACAATCTGTTTGTCGCCGACGCGAGCGTGTTCCCGGCCGGCTGCGGCGTGAACCCACAACTGACCGTCATGGCCCTCGCGAGCCTGGCGGCTGACCAGATCGCACACAAGCTCGGCTGAAGCAGCCGAGTCGATGCATTCGCCGCGGACTTTGCTCCCAGGGGAGGTGGGATGCTGACTCACGACGACATTCTCGCAGCGTTGGAGCAGGAGTTTCCCCGAAGCGCGCAACAGCCACCGGACGGTGTATTCCTGGTCGCGCGACTCCGGGAGCCAGGGCTCGCGATGTCCGACACCACGCCCTACGTCTTCATCCCCGACATCCATCTCGTTCCCGAAGTCGATGCGGAGCGCTTTCCCTGGGTCACCGCGAGGGACGGACAGGTGGACGCGCTCGAGCGCCTGGCGCGGGTCCTCGGCCGGCTGCGTGCGAGCGATCCGACCCTTCGCGTCTGGCAGCTGGGCGACTGTCTCGACCTCTGGCGTACCGGCGAGGTCGGAGGTGCGGTTGCCGACGATGTGGACGCCACCGTCGAAGACCGCCATGAAGTGATCGACGCACTCTGCAATGACGCCGGCATGCTATTGCTCGCCGGCAATCACGACCAGGAGCTGCTCGACTTTCGCTGGGCCGGAGGACCGCAGGCTCTCAATACCGTGATCCTCAATCGCGGCACCAGCGCAGCCGACACAGTGCTGGCGCATGGCCATCAGTTCGATCCGATCGAATCGCTCTCGCGCAGCTTCAAGGAATTCTTTGCGCGGGGCGCGACCGAGCGGGTCCCGCCCACGCCGCGCAGCATGCTGGAAGCGACTAACCCGCACTGGAAGCCGGAGGCGCCGGACGCGCCGCCGCCCAAGCGCCCGGGGGACCGGAACAGCTTCCTGTATTACGATCTGCGGCGCGCCAACCCTCTTCCCCTGAACAAGGTGCAGGTCAATGTCGTGCCCTATACTCCGGTTCAGGACCCGGCAAGGGCATTCATCGATTCGTTCGGAGGCGCAGCTCGCAAGCCGACTGTGGACGGGCCGCGGCAGACGTTCTTCACCGACATCGCCTGGTACGCGCAGCAGATCTCGCACACCGGCGGCAAGGATGTGCGGCTCGTCGTCATCGGCCACACCCATCATGCCCGCATCGTGCGGGGCACGCGACCCGACGGAACGCTGTTTGTGCTGATGGACTGCGGAGCCTGGGTGGACACGAGCTTCTTGTCGAACGAGCTGGATGGGCCGATGGCAAACGGGCAGATCGGCGTCAAGGTCGGAGACGATCTGCGGATCTACCAGCTGGGGTACACGCTTCGCACCTGAGCCCCTTGGCCTGCTCGAATAATCCTCGCGCCTCGCTTCATGTATCCGTTCGGCGAGCGCGACTCACGAGGTTCCGGTTCCGCCAACGGGCCGCGTCTCACCAAAGCGCGCGATCCAGAGCCGGCCTTCTTCCAGCCCGGCCTCCCGCCAGCGGGCGACCGTCCTTCGCGGCGGCTCCTCCATCGGCTCATCCGTCAGTCGAAACGTTCCCCAGTGGATTCCGAGCATGAGAGGGTGGGGCGCCGACGGATGCGGAGCGATCAAGTCCTGGTAGATTCGCACCGCCTCCTCCGGGTCCACATGGAGGCGTTCCATGAACCAACGCGGATCGTAAGCCCCAATTGGAATCATGACAAAGTCGAATGGCCCGCATCGAGCTCCAATCTCACTGAACTCGGGGTGATAGCCGGTGTCGCCGGCGAAGTAAGCACGCTTCCCATCAAGCTCGAGCGCGAATCCGCACCACAGCGACCGGTTTCGATCGCCGAGCCGCCGATTGCTGAAGTGCCGCGCTGGAGTGGCCGTAGCATGCAGGTCGTTGACCACCGTGTCCTGCCACCAGCCCAGCTCGATAATCTCCCGCGCGCCCCAAGCGCGGATGTATGCCCCAAGCCCAAGCGCCACAATCCAGGTCGCCCCCGGATGTGCCTCCGCGATCCGCTTCACGGCCGGCCGGTCCAGGTGATCGTAGTGGTTGTGCGACAGCAGGATGGTGTCGAGCGGTGGAAGCGCCTCGATCGCGAGCCCCGGATTCATGAGGCGTCGGGGCCCTATCCACTGAACCGGAAAGGCGCGCTCACTGAACACCGGGTCGGTCAGCACGTTCAGCCCGCCAATTTGCAGCAGCACGGTGGAATGCCCGATCCAGGTGGCGGTGAAATCGGCGGTGCTTCCTCGGGGATAGAGGATCGCGGGCGACGCAGCAGCGAAGCTGCCTTTCCGCGGCGTCGCCGCCAGTGTTTGGACACGTCGCTGAAACGCCCATCGGAGGAGGGCCTTCAGGCCGTGCGGTTCGCTGTTCGGCCACGGGTTGCGAAATGTGCCGTCGGGTCCGACGTGCGCACCAGATTGCTGCTCAGTGGAAGTCATGCCCACCCAGAGGTCGCAGGCTTTGTCGAAGTCAACCGCGTGGACGCTGCCTAGGCAAGGAGATCGCCGCGGGGAATTTCAGCGCTCGAGGGCGTGAAGGTCGGCGAGCACGCTGTTGCGCTGGGGACGAAGCGATGGGCACCGGGATCATCGCGCAGCGCAAGGTAGTGATGGTAGGCATGGATCGCGCCCGCACGGTCATCCGTCAACGCTGCGAACTTCCCCTCCAGGCGAATCGCGGTCATGTACAGCGGACTTCTGGCGGTGCTGTACAGTCGGCGGCGCGCGGCGTCGAGCGCCGCCACCGGCTCTCCCCGTAGCTGGTGGAGCCGCGCTCAGGCTCGCGGCCAGGTCCGGCGGAAGGACCTTCACCACCACCGGCCGCTTGAGGGGCGATCTCGGTGGCGAGAAACAGTCGCGACATCCACCGGCGTCAAGCTCGCGCTCGAGCGCATAGGCTGGGCCGAGGGCGGCCCGGAGCGATTCCAGAAGGTCGGTGGTCAACGGCGGACTCTAGAAAATCCTCGTTACGCGGCTCGGGCCGGTCACCGTCGCGACAAGCTGCAGCGGATCGAGCCCTGCGGTTTGCGCTTCGCGACTCATGCGGGGACTCCTACCACCGTTACTGCTTGCTGGCGATGCCCCGCACCGTATCGGCGATCTCCGCGCTGAAGTCGCCCAGGGCCCTACTCAACGCGGCCACGGATTCGTCAGTCGTGGGCCCCCGTACCGGCTCGGCTAGGCGGCTGTCCTTGACGGAGAGCGCTTCTCTGGTAGCGACGTCGCGCAAGATCCACCGCGCGACGAGGTGAGCCGTGCGGGCGGTGTCAGTCTCGAAATTCAGCACCTCAATCTCCACCTGATAGGTGGGACGCCGATTGGTCGGCCAGGGATACCGGATGACTCTATCGCTCTGCAACAATGCGGAGAGGTCTTGGGTCAGCACGAGAGCGAAGTTGTCTTCCAGCGGCTCTGCCCAACGGTCGTTGTCGGCCAAGTCGATACGAGTCTCAGAAATCCGGGTAACCATCTGTTCCCGATCCAGATAACCGGGGAGGTTGATCGGGCCAACGCCGAGCGCAACCTGGACAGGATTGGACGAACTGGTGACCGTGGCATGCTCCACTTGGGAAAGGGGGGTCAGCGTGAAGAACCGCGACGGATCCGGTTGCGGTCCCAGATGAAGACACGCTGCCAGGGACAGGCCGGCGAGCCCGAACAGCGTCGGTGGAGTCGCCCTGCCGCCCATCATTCCTCCTTGCTGGCGGTCTTGCCGAAGATGAGCGCCTTCGGGTTCCGCTCCAGGTATCCGGTGAGCAGACGGAGCGAGCGCGCAGCCGCAGAGACTTCCTGTAAGGTGCGATCGAGCTCGTAGAACGTCGGTGAGTCGTTGATCGTCACCTCCGTGCGCTGTATGGCGTCGCCGGCCTGCTTGATTACCGCTCTCGCTTCGACCGTGGTCTGGCGGAGGTCCCCCGACAGGCTGGCGGCGTTGGTATCGAGCCTGGCGGCCAGATGTGACACATTGGTCGCCGCCTCGCCCAGCCGATGGGTCACTTCGTCCAGGGATCCGACCGTCCTTTTCAGGTCGGGTGAGTTGACCAGCTGGTTGACCCCCGACATGGCTTGCCGGGCGGAGTCGACCAGGCCTTTGAAGTCGGTTTCCGCCAGCTTGGCGAGGACCTGGTCCAGTGCGCCTCTGGCTTTCTCCAGAGAGGCGGGCTGGGTGGGAATCTCTTGATACCGGTAGTCATGACTTCCCGGCGGCCGGGCAAGGGTAACCGGAGTGCCGGGGAAGAGATCCAATGAGACGAAGAGGACCCCGGTCACGAAACTCTCCAACTGAAGCTGAGCCCGCAGTCCGTGAGCGATGAGGGCGTTGAACACCTTGGGATCAGTCAGGACCGTTTCGGTCGCTCCACGGCTGGTGAGCTTTGCGGGATCGATTTCGATGAGGACTGGAATGCGTCCGACCTCCATATCCCGTTCCAACGGCAGGCGGATATCTGTAACCGACCCGACCTCGACCCCGCGGAACTTGACCGGTGCGCCGACGCGCAGACCGTTCACCGAGCTGCCAAAGTACATGACAAACCGGTAGGTTCGGCGGAAGTAGCGGCCGGAGCCGAACAGCACCACCGCCGCCACGCTGAGCAACACGGCACCCAGCACAAAGGCGCCGATCAGGGTTGGGCTGACTCGTCGGCTCATGAGTTCTACGTTCCTCCCCTCGTCAAAAAACTGTGCAGCTTGGGATCCTGGGAGTGCTCCAATAACTCCTTTGGGGGTCCACTGGCCGTGATCGCCCTCGCGTCGGCGTCGAGGTAGATGCTGTTGTTGCCGATTGTGAAAATGCTGGCGAGGTCGTGAGTCACCACGACGACGGTGCTGCCCAGACTGTCCCGCAGGTCGAGGATCAGCTGGTCCAGCCGTCGCGCGCTGATCGGGTCGAGCCCGGCCGACGGCTCATCGAAGAACAGGATTCCCGGGTCCAACGCCATGGCCCGGGCCAAGCCGGCCCGCTTCTGCATCCCGCCGCTGATCTGTGCCGGGTAGTAGTCCTCGAACCCCTTCGGGCCCACCAGGGCAAGCTTGAGGGATGCAACGTCACGGATCTCGCGGGGCTTGAGATCGGTATACTCCTCGAGCAGCAGGCCGATGTTCTCCGCCAGCGTCATCGCGCTCCACAGCGCGCCACCCTGGAACAGAACGCCGACGGTCCTGAGGATCTGTTGCCGCTGGCCGGGATCCGCTGTCGTGAAGTTCTGTGCTTCGTAAAAGATGTTTCCCTGCGCCGGCTCGTTGAGGCCGATCAAATGGCGCAGCAAGGTGCTCTTGCCGCTGCCGCTGCCGCCCATGATGATGAAGACATCGCTATGGTTGATGGTGAACGTCATATCTCGCATGAGCACGAAGCTGCCGTACGCCATCGTGAGATCACGCACCGCGATATGAGGCTTCGCACCGTTGCCGGTTAGGGCGGTCATTCAGATACCCAGGATATAAAACACCACTGCGAACACGCCGCAGGCCGTGATGATGGCAACGATGCCGGTCACGACTGCCGAGGTCGCCGCGTCGCCCACGGCGGAGGAGCTGTTGCCGGACTGAAGTCCGCGTAAGCAGCCTGCAAGAGCGATCAGCACGCCATAGACGGCGCTCTTGAACACGCCGCCGACCGTATCGCTCAGCCGAACGGCGTGCGCGGTTTGCTGCATGTAGGTCGTCCAGGAGAGATCCAGCATGCCCACGCCGATCGCGGCGCCGCCCATGATGCCGACGAAGTCGGCGTACAGGCAGAGCAGGGGCATCATCAGGATCAGGGCGACCACACGCGGGAGAACCAGAAATTCCAGCGGTGAGAAGCCCGCGGTCGCGAAGGCGTCGATCTCCTGAGTGACTTTCATGGTGCCGAGCTGGGCCGCGAACGCTGCGCCGGTGCGTCCCGCCATGAGGATGGCGGTCATCATCGCGCCCATCTCGCGCATCATCGCGACGCCGACCAGATTGGCAACGTAGATCTGCGCGCCGAACTGCTTGAGCTGCACGGCGCCCACGAACGCGAGAATGACTCCGACCAGAAAACTGATCAGCGTGACGATCGGAAGCGCATCGGCGCCGCATTGCTGGATCAACAGCCAGAGGTCGGACGCTCGGTAGCGCGCCTTCATGCCGAAGAGCCGAATGAAGGTCACCGTCATGTTGCCCAGGAATGCGAGCATATCCTTCGCCGAGCTGACAACGCCGAGCGCGCCGGCGCCGGTGCGCTCGAGCAGCGAAGGCAGTCTCTGTTCTTTGCGAGCGCCCACTGGTTCCGGCACCGCTTGGGCAAGGTCGAGGAGCTGGCGGATACCCGGTGGCAAGCCGTCCGGGTCGACTGAGATTCCCCTTTGACGGGCTACATCGCTGACCCGGGTGAGAAGGGTCAAGACACTGGTGTCCCAGTGGGTCAAGTTCTGCGCGTCGAAAGCGACCCGACGGACTACCGGAAGGGCCTGCAGTTCTCGTTCGAAGGCTCCCGAGGGTGCGAGTCCTCCCCTCAACTGCCAGCGTCCGGCCAGGCGAATCAGCAGGATATCGTTTTCGACGCGCTCGACCGAGACTTGGTTCATCGCCGTTCGGGCCGCCAAGGGCCGATGCAGGGCCTCGTGCGGAGGCGTAACGCTTGCGGGCAGGCCCTGCCCCAACAGCGCGCCGAAGAGGTGGCTATTGGAACTGGGTCTGGAGGCGGATCGATTCCCGAGGAACTGCGCCTTCCGGACTCGCTACTGACAGGGAAGAGTCGGCTTGCGATTGGGGAATGTCGGTCACGGTCTCACCTCAGGGTAGACACCGCTTTACCGATCAGTTCATAACTTAACTCAGTTTTTCGGGGAGGTCTGTCAGCCTAGGTGCCACCAAGAGGCGCCGACCTGGTACGAGCCGTCCGAGGCACCGGCGTCGAGGGTTGAATCCAAGAACGCCGCGACCCCGCACGAGTTTCTCGATAGCAAACGCGCCGACTGCCCCGGTTGCCTGGTGTAAAAGAGGAGACCGCCTACTCGACGGCCGCATCGCAAGTCTCGAGAGACCTCCCCTGCTCAATACGGGCTGTAGTACTGATCCCGTTCCGCATCTTCACGGACCCTCGCGCTGTCGGCGGCTGCGTCCCGATGTGATTTCTTCCGTTTTTCCGGCTGACGGTCGGGCACCGCCCTCGAGGTGGTATCCGCTGCAGTATCGGTTTGCCCCGTGTCAGCGGCGATCACGCCGAGCAAGCCGGTTTCAACTCTGACGGTGTTGTCTTGCAATTGCTCAGTGCTTTCTGGCTTGGCTTGCGCGTCCAGCATGGCCGGCACCAGAAGCGGCGCCAGGGCCAACAGCCAAGAATGTCCGTGCTTCTTGCTCATCATTTCCGACCTCGCGTGAGGGTGGGCATCTGTGGCACAGAATACGTTCCCTCCCCTGGATCCGCAGTCGTCGGGACAAGGACGCTGACGTCAGCCCTTAAGGCAGGGAGCCGTCAGCCGGCGTCTGATGAACGGCTGGCCGCCGATCACTATAGGTGGCGCGCTTCCGGTTTGCGCCCTAAGCTCAGGCATGGTTGCCTCCCCGGAGCTGCCGCCGGATGCCGTCGAGCCCAGCTTTGGGTCCGACAGGGATGGCCTGGTCTGGGGCTATCGGTTCTCCCCCGGCCAGCCGGCAACTCCTGTCGACTGCCCTGGTGCGGCGCAATGCCTGGCGGAATCTTCCGCCCGAGCCGGTTCGGACTCGTTTTTCTGGTTGCACTTCTCGCTGGCAAACGCTGCCGCTGAACGCTGGCTCCGCCAGCACCTCACACTCCCCGAATCGTTCCAGGCAGGCCTCAACGAGGCATCTGGTGGCACGCGGGTCGAGCAGGACGGCGACTCGCTCATCGCGGTGATCCATGACGTGCTGTTCGATTTTAGTTTCGACGCCGCGGACGTCTCGACAGTTTGCCTCTGCGTCGGACCGCGGGTCATGGTCAGCGCGCGACCGCGACCGGTGCGGTCTCTGGATCGTCTTCGCATCGCGATCAAAGGAGGCGCGAGTTTCACGTCAACGGCAGATCTGCTGGCGCACTTGCTGCAAGACCAGGCCAGCGTCCTGGTGGACATTGTGCGCCAGACGACCGCCCGGGTGGATGACATCGAAGACACCCTGCTGCGGCATCGCATTTCGATTCGCCGCGCCGAACTGAGCTCCCTCAGGCGCTTGCTGGTGCGGTTGCAGCGGCTGCTGGCGCCCGAACCGGCAGCTCTGTTCCGCTTGCTTAGCCGGCCCCGGATTGGATCGACGAGCCGGATCTGCAGAACCTCCGGCACTCGGCGGAGGAGTTCTCTACTGCAGTAGCTGATTCGGCGGCGCTGGTCGAGCGGATCAAGCTGCTTCAGGAGGAGCTGGCGGCGATCATCAACGAGCAGAACAACCGAATCCTTTTCCTGTTGACGCTCGCCACTGTCTTGGCGCTTCCGTTGAATGTGATTGCAGGTCTGTTCGGGATGAACGTAGGAGGCATCCCGCTCGCTGGTCACCGCCACGGATTTGCCATCGTCCTGTCGATCGTGGCCGCGCTCATGCTGGTGGGCGGTTATTTCGCGTTTCGACGAAGGGAGCGTTAAGAGGCGGAGAATCCAGCGACCGCCGCGAACGTGACGTCAAAGTGGACGACAATCCCTTCGTACATCCGTAGCATCCCCCACGCTTTGGTCAGCCCGCCGATCCGATAGTCCTTCAGGTTCAGCGCCGTCGAGCCCTGGACTCGGATTGCATTCGTTCCCAACACCACCACGGCCGGGATCGCTACCACGCGCTCGACGCCGTGAATCTGGAACTTCCCCTCGAGGTCCACTTGCACGGTGTCACCCTGCTCCGCATTCGGCGTCACACCGGCGAGCTCGAAACGCATGGTCGGATATCTGCCCGACTCCATGGACTTGTTCAGATCCTTGTCCCGCCTCTCGTTGCCGGTGGCCAGCGTGATGACTGGCGCCTCGACCCAGCCGTGCACGGCGCTCAGGTCTTTGCCACCCGTCATCTCACCGCGGACGGTCGTGGTGGTACCGCTGAAGTCGCCGACTGTCGCTCGGGCGTCAAAGCTCAGGATCCCTTGCGCCACGGCGGCGCTCGGCACCGGCCGAGGCGTGTAGGCGCTCCAGTCGGGCGCAGACTCCGCAGCATCCTGCACCCCATTGCTGAGCAGCCACATCCCCGTGATGAGCATCCACTTGTTCATGTCGGAATCCTTTCTCGAAACTCAGAAAACCAGAGCACGGCGCACGACGATCCGCGCCGTAACTGCGTCAGACGGCACCGCGTAGATTTCGCTCGATAGACCCAGGACCGGGGTCGCTCGCCAGGTAAGCCCACCGAAGAGCGCCATGCGGTCGAGATCTACTGACACGCGCTGGTCATCCAACTGGTTGAACCGATTGGTAAAGTTGACCTGGAACCGCGGGCGCATCCGGTTGTATCCGGCGCCGGCGTAGGGAAGCAGTCGGCCGCCGACCATCGGCCACGATGCTGCAACATCAGCTCCAAGGATGTTCGGCTGGAAGCCGTCATCTGAGCGCGTGCCGCCGGAGCACTCGCTGAGTGGGTCAACCAGGGCACGGTCCGGACACGTGACTGGGGCCCGGATCGAGCCCAACGTGGCGTAACCCCGAAGTCCCACGACGAACCCATCGAGCTTGCCGAACGTCTTGTCGAGCGACAGCCCAATAAGGTTTGCGCGGACGCCGTTCACCCGGATCGGCGGCACCCAGCTTGCCTCGAATGCCAGGCCGAACGGCAATGGGAGCGCGAGCCGTGGGCGGGGCAACGCGGGAAGTCGATTGACATCCTCGGGGCCCTTTCCCGGCCGGCAGAACGTTGGTGTGGCGGTGGCTGCGTCGATGTGGGGGACGTAGGCACCCTCCAATCCAACGCGAATTCCGGGCAGCAACTCGGGAGCTCCCGCGCGGCTGAAGACGAGCGGTAGCGAGAGCAGCGCCATCGTCTTCGCCTCATGCGAGGCACTGCCTGGGAGGCACTCGCCTTGTGCTGCGAGCGGCTGGGCCGCAGCGATCGCGGACAGGAGCGCGATCCCGATTGAGAGTCGCATCAACGCACCTCGACCAGAACTTCGGCGTTGGCAGGCTCGGTGGCCCAGTATGCGAGCGGACGTCTAACCATGATGTTCACCCGTGGCTGCTAGAGTCGAGTCAACCTTAGGAAACGCGGTACGCTACCGTTATCGGCGGGGCGCAACCCCGACTATCAACTGTCGGGTTCCCCGTCTGTAGGCTGCGACCCTACGCTCGCGATTCACGCGGCCATTCGCGCTCATTGCGGGGTGACCACGATGACGCCGGTCATCAGGTTGCCATGGATCGCACAGTTGTACTGGTAGGTGCCCGGAGCGCTGAAGCTCAGCTCATACGTGCTCCCATTCCCAGTCTCGATACTCCCGCTCATGAAGCTCGGCATACCGACGGACTGCACGTTGTGCGGCACCGAACCCGTATTAACCCACTTCCAGGTCACCTTGCCACCGGCGGCGATCGTGTCGACGGCAGGATTCGCCGTCCTGTTTCGATCACTTCGGAAGAAATTGTTTCCCGCCGTAACCGTTACGGATCGAGGAGTCGGCCCGCCACCCGCCCCCCCGCCATTGCCACCACCGCCGCCACCACCGGTACCGCCACCATCGGGCGGGCCGCCCGGTGCAGTGGTCATGGATCCGCCGCACCCCGTGAGCAGAGCCAGTATCAGGACCTTGTGCACCCGCTGTCTCGCACTTCGCATATCGAACTCCTGAACGAGATGTCGAAACCGCTCCGGTCTGCGTGACCGCGCCGACAATGTTGCGATTGGCATTCTCGTCTACCATTCCCGGTCGGAGGAGTTTCCATCCTCCCGATTTGGGGAGTGACCAGACCGTGCGGGTCCCACAAGCCCAGCGGCATGTTGCGGCCAATTGACCGGGGCAGTATCCATGGGTCTGGTCGGTGCAGATCTCGGGAGTTCGCGTGGTGCCCAGCACAGCCCATTTCGTCCGTCGATCGGTCGCGCCAGCGCTGCTAGCCGGTCTCTGCCTGGTGCTGCTGGCCAACCTGAGCGCTCGCCTGCAGCTTGGTCTTGCGCCACCTGCCTTCTTGTTCCTCCTGCTCGTCGTCCTGGTGACCCCAGTTGTCAGCACAGCCGTCTCGCTCGCGCTCTCGCTCACGGGGGTAGTGTTGCTTGTGATCATGCGCGGGCCTTGGCATGCGCAACCGTTAGCCACCATCTGGGGAGATGCAGCCATCCTCGCCGGCTTCGAGGTGGTTGCGGTGGTCATCATCCTCCGCGAGTCCCGGCGGCGCCGAGCGCTGGAGGAGGCCCGTGCGGTCCAGAACGACCTGCGGCTCGCGATCGACACGATCCCGACGATCGTGTGGACCACGACACCCGACGGCACCGTCGACTTCATGAACCGGGCTTGGCGGGACTTCACCGGCATCTCTGGGGATGACTCCGCTCCCTGGCGCTGGGTGGAGTCCCTTCACCCTGACGAGGCGCAGTGGGTTCAGGGGACGCGGAACGCAGCCATCGCGGCGGGGAGGGCGTACGAGCTGGACGCGCGGCTGCGCCGATCGGACGGCTGCTACCGATGGGTCCTGCGCCGGGCGGTCCCGCTCCGGAACGAGCGGGGCGAGATCGTCAAGTGGTACGGCACCGGTACGGACATCGATGATCTCAAGCGCGCGGAGGTAGCGCTCCGAGAAAGCGAGGCTTACCTCGCCGAGGCTCAGCGGCTGAGCCGGACCGGAAGCTTCGGGTGGGACCTGTCGCGCGCAGAGCTTCGCTGGTCGGAGGAGACGTTCAGGATCTTCGAGTACGATCCCCGAACCGACACGCCTACCATTAATCACGCACTCCGACGGGTGCATCCCGCGGACCTGAAGGCGGTACAGGATGCGATCGACCGGATCACTCATGACAAGCAAGACTGGGATCTCGATCATCGGCTGCTGATGCCGGATGGCCGGGTCAAGTACGTGCACGTGGTCGCACGAGCGGCAAGGCACCCGGCGGGCGTCGAGTTCATCGGTGCTGTCATGGACGTGACCGCGACCCGGCGTGCGCAGCGCGAAGTCCGGCGGGCCCGTGAGCGGGCACTCGCGGCGCGGTTTACCGCCGCGCTGGAGGAACGCACCCGGCTGGCTCGTGAGATCCACGATACACTGCTTCAGGGTTTCACCGGTGTCGCACTGCAGCTCACCGCGGTGGCGCGGGGGGTCACCGAGACGGAGACAGCCGCCGCGATTCGCGATGTGATCGCAATGGCGCAGCGTACGCTGGATGAGGCTCGCCAGGCAGTGTGGGACCTCCGTGCGCTCCCGGTCGACGCTGGAAGCCTCTCTGGTGCGCTCAGGCAAGTCGCGGAGAATGCTGTCCGGGGCACCGCTCTGACGCTGAACTTCGAGGTGTCGGGGGTAGAGCGGACGCTCGCTGCGCAGGTCGAGGGGGCGGCTGCACGGGTCCTGCAGGAGTCCATCGCGAACATCATCAAACACGCCGGCGCACGGTCGGTACGGGTGCGCCTCTCCTACAGGCCGCGCAGCGTGAGGCTCAGCGTCGCGGATGACGGCAAAGGCTTCGAGGTAGATCCGGAATTCCGGGCCTACGGCGGGCACTGGGGTCTGCTCGGCATGAAGGAGCGGGCTGCCGAGCTGCAGGGCACGCTCACGGTCCGGAGCACGCCCGGGCGCGGCACCACCGTGGCGCTCCATATACCCGAGCGGAGTGCAGCGCCGGCGACAACGCCGTCGTAGGAAGCGTTTCCCCGAATGGGGAATTGCTCGCGGCTTCGCGGGACCGTTTCTTGGAGCCTTTGCGAGAGGCCCAGTGTCCGAACACCAGAATCCATCCGATGACCGGATACGCGTCCTCATCGCGGACGATCACCCCGCGGTGCGCGCCGGACTCGCGGCCGTAATTCTCGCCGAAGAGGACCTGCTCGTGGCCGCCCAGGCCGACACGGGCGAGCAGGCGGTCGCGCTCTACCGGGAGCACCGGCCGGACGTGGTGCTGATGGACCTGCGCATGCCGGTGCTCGGCGGTGTCGAGGCCATCCAAAGAATCACCGCGGAGTTCCCCGATGCCCGGGTGGTGGCGCTCACGACCTATCAGGGCGATGCCGACGTTCGGCGGGCGCTCGATGCCGGGGCCCGCGGCTACTTGCTGAAACACATGCTGATGACGGAGGTCATCGCCGCCATCCGGGCGGTCCGCCGGGGCGAGTGGGTGATTCCGCCGGCCGTCGCGTCAACCCTGGCGCGGCATCACGAGCGCGACAGGCTCACTCAGCGGGAGCTGGAGGTGCTGGAGCTGATGGCGCAGGGTTTGAGCAACAAGGAAATCGCGCTCGCGATCGGGCGTACCGACGAGACGGTGAAAATCCACTTGAAGAGCGTATTTGCCAAGCTGAAGGTGGCCACCCGCACCGAGGCTGTGCGGGTGGCCCTCGATCGTGGACTCGTCCACCTCGACTGAGTCGCCGGCCCCCGCCCTCAATAGCCGCTCGAAGCTGGTGCCCGTGTGATCTGCCCGCGGATCTCGCCACCGGGGTGGGCTGCGGTATGCACGTTCGTGTAGAGCAGGCCGGCGTTCAGCAGGCTCACCAGCGAGTCTCCGGAGATGCTCGTAGTGCCATTGGAGACCGGCTGGGTGAGGTCGATGGTTCCCGAGGCCACCTGACCCGACTGGACCGCCGCTGCACTGAACGGAACGACGATCCCCCCGTTGGACCCTGCCGAGCCGACGTGAATGTGCGAGGCCGCTGCGTTGCCTGACAAGCCATTAACGTTGACTACGTAGGTGAGGGTCTTCCCCGTGAGCGTGAAAGTCGCCGTGCCGCTCGCACCGATCGCGACCGTCGGGATCTCGTTAGCGCCGCTCATCCGCGCGACGAACATGGTGGACTGTGGCGCCGTGGGGTCGCTGCTGCAGGCCAGCACGGCTCCCGTCGCCGCGATCACGGCTGTAAGGGCTGCGGTGCCGATCTTCCATTGTGTGCCCATAATCCTCTCCTGGGGTCGAGTGATCCTGCACGAAACGCCGCGCAAGATCGCGTGAGGGCACTACGGACACGATTCCCGGCGAGAGTAGTTTTTGGGGTCCCCGTTCGGGGAGGGCCGGCGATGTGCTGATCGCGGAAGGAGGCGTGCGCCTGCGGCCTGCATGGGACATCGCACCCGAGTCCGTCATTGTGTCTCCGGTCCCAGCAAGCAGGCTCGAGTTGGTGAACCGGTAGAGGCCTTCGGATGGGCACGGGCTGGCGATAGGGGCGAACACCGTCGAGGTGAGCGTAGGTGGGGGCGAGAGCTGGGTTACCGCCGAGCTCCGCGTGATGGGCGCGACACGCGGTCCACCAGGTTGAGGTTATGGTAGCAAGCTAGAGGCGTGATCAAGACCTATTTGGCAGGCCGGGTTGCTCCCTTCGGGACGGGCCGCCGGCGGACTTGATGGAGCGGCGCGGTTCCGGCTGAGCGATGCAGCGCGAGCCGCGGTCGTACAGCACGCCGAGCGTGCCGGGGCCGTGACTTGCGTCCATGGCCGAGCTCGTGGAGGAGAAACAGGAGAACTGCTGCCCGCTCCTCGAGCCACTCCCGACGGAGGCGCGTGAACGTCGTCTCGTAATCCACCCCGATCCGCCGCGCCAGCGCGATGAGGCCAGCTTGATCTGCGGGAGGAGCCGGCTCCGGGGTAGAATCGTCTGTAGAAGACCAAGGCAGTAGTTCGTCGCAGGCCCGCTGCGCTACTTCCGCAGCGGATTCCGCCAAGGCAGAACGGAGTTCGCCGGCAAGGACACGTGCATCCTGGAGGGAGCCGAGGACATCTTGGAGGGCCGACAGTTGTTCGAGGGCGGCCGCCGCGTTGGCGATTTCTTTTTTAAAGGGCTTCAGCAAATAGCGAATCCGCTTGATGCCGATGCGCGCTGCGTGAGCGTCGTCCCAATCCGCGACGGTGCGAATGGCTCGCAGCCGGCCTTCCAGTTCTCGGGTCCACTGGCGAAGCGTATCCCTGAAGACAACGCTCGCGCTCTTTGAGGGTCCCGATCGATCCGCGGACGGCCCCTCATGATGGAAAGCTCCCCGCAGCTTTCGCTTGAGGCGTGGAAAGTCTTTGGTGATCCGCCGAGCCAACATCTTTTCGGCGTCCTGCTCACGCGCAGCGACCCGTGCAACGAGCCACTGCGCGCCGGTCTGCTCGGACGGACTTAGAGTCTCGAGTTGGGAAATGAGCCACTCGCGCCCGACCTGCAGGTTTCGGCTGGTCCCCGCAGCTCTCGCCAGTCGCCGCAAACGCCGCCGCGTCCGCCTTGGCACCGCCGCTTTGAGCTCCGGACGGAATGCACGCAGCGTACTCCGGAGCCGACGAAGCGCAACGCGGAAATCATGGATTCCGTCCGGATCCTGCTCCTTCAGCCGCTTACGGGCCTTGACCCATCGGTTGAGGTCATCGCCCGCCAACGCAACCGCTACGTCGATGGCTGGTCGCTTGAGAAGTGGATCGTGTGGCTTCATGTCAAACGATGAGGGAACGCCCCAACACTCGGAAACGCTATTCTAAGGGTTTGCTGACACCGCGCTAGGCCCCTTCCGGCAGATAACAATCAGCGGACGTGCCGCCCAGAAAGCGCAATCGGCTGCAAGCGGTGGTCAGGGTGAACCCGGCAGGGATCCAAGACGGGCTACATACGTGGGCTACATGTCCTCTAGAGGCCTTGCCTCACACACCCCGTCGAACGAGGGCCAGTGTACGCGGTGCAACTCCATGAATTGCCGCGCAACGTTGAGGGCTTCCTCTTTCGATTTCACTTCAACGAGCGCATAGCCCCCGACGGTCTCCTTCGACTCGGCGAACGGTCCATCCGTCACCATCAACTTGCCGCCGCTCGAGCCAACGCGGAACCCTTCCGCGGTGCCCTTGAGTCCGGCCGTGTCCTTGAGTATGTCGCTCTTGAACCCTTCGGCGACGAACTCCCCCATGGCGTCCAGCAGACCCTGGGGGATGGGTTGCGAGCGATAGCTTTCCGAGTGTTTGATGAGCATCAGATATTTCATTGGCTGTCTCCAAGGTGCGTCGCAAGCTGTGAGATTTCTTCAAGTTTCACTACAAGACCATGGACCCACTGACCCGGCGAGGTCGTGGGCATCTTCATTTCGTAGATGCGGGCTTCGCTCAGGCATCGACGGTAACGTCCCCAAGCACTTTGGCCTGGCAAGCCAGGATATAGCCTTCCGCTTTATCCTCTCGAGTGAGCGCGTCCTCCACTGCCATGCTCACGTTCCCCGAGACCAGTTTGACGCGGCAGGAAGCGCAGGTGCCCGAGCGGCAGGCGTTGTCAATCGATACGCCGAGCTCGTCCGCTACGTCGAGTATGGTTGCGTCGAGTGGTACCGGTGCGGTCGTTTCCGAAGCCTGAAAGATCACTTTCCCGACGATTTCCTTGGACTGAGCGCGCTTCTTCGTAGGATCGCGTACGATGGTGCCGAAAGCCTCGGTCCTCACCTGGGTTTCCGGCATCCCAAGCCCGACTAGCGCCGCCTTGACGGAATCCATCATCGATGGCGGCCCGCAAATGTGCGCTCGCCGGCTGACAATACTCTCCACCGTCGAAGCCAGTAGAGCGCCATCGATGTGGCCACGGAGGCCTGACCATGGCTCGTCTCCGGCGTCACTCATCACGAGTGTGGCGCCGAGATTCGGATTGCGGACCTTCAATGCTTCGAGCTCTTCGCGAAAAATGATATCGCGCGGGCTGCGGAAGCCGAGAACCAGCCAAACCTTGCCTGCCCAGCCCGTCTCAGTGAGATAACGCACCACGCTCATCATCGGCGTAATGCCCACACCCCCGCCGATCAGAACCACACCTTCGCCGTGTTCCCCGGTGAAAGTGAAGGTCCCGTTAGGGGCCTCGATCTCCACCTCGTCGCCGATCCTGAGGTCGTCGTGCAACCAGCGTGAGACCAGGCCCTTGGGTTCGCGTTTGACAGTAATCTCGATACGGTCGCGCCAGGTCGGCGTCGAAGCGATCGTGTAGGAACGGTTGGTGGGAATCCCCTGCGGCTCGATGTGAAGGGTAAGGAATTGTCCGGGGAGGTAGTCGAACGGAATGTCGCCGCCGGCTGCCGGCCGGAAGCGAAAGGTCTTCACGTTGTGAGTCACTGCAACGGTTTCGGCGAGCGTCAGTTTGCCGAGCCATCTGATCCTGCCGGTCGCCGGATCGTTCTTCAGATAACGGGAGGTTTTGGGTCGAAGCTGTGAAGGCGATGGTAGAATCTCGACCGGCTTGCGGCGTACGTCAGCTGTTGGAAAGCACTTGCCGAAGGCCAGAAGCAGTCTGGGGTTGCCTTTCAAACGAAGTTTTCCTCGAGCCAGTGCTGCTACCAGGCTCTTTTCCTTGGCGAGGAAGCCGAGCCAGGTTTTGCCGTCGGCGGTGACCTTCACGTCCGGCTTCCCAACAAGGCCGTCGCTGACCTGCAGCTCCCGATTTTGGATCTTGAACGTGGCATCCCGTTTCTCGGTGCCAGTAAAGGTGAAATGAAAGGTCGCGTCGAGCCCCCGAGATTGGTTTGGCTGGAAGGCGAAGGGCATGAGGTTGAGCAGCCCCGCGATGGAGCGCGGCCTGAGGCCACTCCCTACTGGCTTCACCGTCTTGTTCTTGAACTTTCTCCGCGCTATCGCTTCTGCGTCGGAGCCCGGCACCACATAAACCGGCTCGGCGCGTTCCTGCAGCGGCTTCACCACCTCACGGAGATGCCGTTGCTTGTCGCGCAAGTAGGGACCAATGACGTCCTCGCCGGCCGGACACACGGCCATGCAGTAAGCCGACTTGTACTGCGCGCCATGGCTCAGGCTCTGCCACATTGCCGCCGTCTCCGCCTCACTGATGCGCCGCCGATAATCCATCGCGTCGTGCGCGTCGGCTACCTGCTCCACCCAGTCGGTAAAACCGCCAAAGAACTCCCGGTAGTTGTGCGTGAAACAGGAAGCAAAGTTGAACGAACCATCCGGTCCGATCGCCCCTACCGGGCAAGCCGACACGCAGAGCTTGCATTCGAGGCAGGGGTTGTATTCGATGGGCCGATCGTAGTCGCTTGCCTCACAGCTCATCAACACCGTGCCCAACAGCACGAAATTCCCGAACTTGGGATGGATCAGGTTCCGGTGAATACCCATGTGACCGAGTCCGGCCTCGACGGCGACAGGCTTATGCGAGACGACCCACACCGCTCCGCCCCCGGACTGATACATCTCGAGGGGGAAACCCATGGAGGGATTGACGGCCTGGATACCCCGGGCCTCTAGCACGGCCACAACGGCGGCGCAAACGTCGACAACCTCTTCCCCGGCTCTGTGAAACTCGAGGTTGGCCACTGACCGCGGCGCCCCACGGACAGGCTCACGGGCCATGCGGACGACCAGGCTCAACAGCGACTTGGTCCAGGGATAGTTCCTTAGAATTTCGGCACGCTGAAAGGCGAGCCCGGGGCGCCCCACCTCGACCAATCCGACATCGTCAGCGCCACAATCCCTCGCGAGCTGCCTCAACCAGGTGCCCTCGATTGTCATCGGGTTTGCTCGTTTGTCCTCGACTCCCTCCATCTGCTTGGCGAGGTGGCGAACAGTTGGATGGTCTTCGAGCTTCATACTCGACCTCCGCAAGTGCTTCTCAGCGGCAGTAACCTCTTCCGACAACCATCTGCGCGGTACTGGCGAGCCATCAGGCGGTCGAAGCCGCTGCTTGTTCGGCCGATCGGGACCTCGCCCTATAGCGGGTCGATGTATATACATGTACTTAAGGCTGTCAATGTCACTCACGGCTAGAGGCTCAGCGAGGTCTTGCTTCGCGCGCAGAGTATCTGCTTTTGCCACAGCAGAATCCACCGTTGCAGGTTGGTCATTTTGGCACCCTCCGGTGGGGGCAGTCACCGAGCTAGGAAAAGCAAGTGGGCGGGAATTGAACCCGCCCTAGCCTCGACCAGAGTCACTTGCGAGCCAACGTGATCCGCCAGTCACGCGTGGGTGCGACGTAGCCGAGGAGCGCCCGCTCTCCCGTAATTGCGGGATTTCCTCCCTCTGAGCGTACGGCGGTACGCGACTCGATTGAGGTGCCGGGCATAGAGTGCCCGAGCAGTGCACGGTCGCCGTCGATCACGGGTGTCACGGCGTCGTTCCCGAGGACGACGACCTTGTAAGTGGCGGGAATCATGTTGAGGAGCGCCCGTTCCGGGCTGATGTCCTGGGCATTGGCAGTGGAGATCGCGATTAGAGAGCCGACGGCGAAGAGAGCGGCCGATACAGCACGACCTCGGTGCGCCTGGGTGGTGTGAGACATGAGGATACCCTCCTTGAGTTGGGAGATGGATGACGTTTCGATCGGCACCGTATGCATCCTGGTTTCTCAAACGGCTCAGTACTTTCAGACGGTGCCATCATAGCGGCGGGCTTGCGGGTGCTCTTGGGCAGGAAGGAACCGACTTGGGAAGGAGGGAACTCCGGTCAGCACGCCGGCGTAGTGCCGTGCGTTCCGCGAGGAAGCGGTCGTCCTAAGCCAAGGTTTGCGGGCCCTTGGACAGGAGCGGTCCCGTGATCACTACGGCAACCGATATTTCGACCTTCCGGTTTTCGACTAGGGGTCATCCTCCTGCCGAGCGGTTCGAGATGTGGCACGAGGTGTTCGGCCGCTCGGTCTCGCGTCGCATCCTCAGTCCACTGGCCGACGAGCCGTGCCACGTGGATATGACGGTTCGCACCTTGGCCCTAGGTGAGACTGGCGGAGATGTCGGCGCCCGGGTCCAACGGATGACGCTCTCCGGCGGGATCTCGGCTCGACGCACGCCAGAACTCCTGTCCGACGGCAATGACGACATTGTCCTGCACCTTCATCAGAGCGGTCGCCGCAGGGTGTCACAGCTCGGTCGGGAAGCGAGCGTCGAACCGGGTGGCGGCCTTCTCACTTCTAATGCAGACCCCAGCACGATCCTCCTGCCTGACCCCTCTCGCTTTGTCAGCATCGGACTCCCCCGCAAGCTGATGATGCCACTTGTTCCCGGCCTCGACGGCGCGCTGGTCCGACCCATCCCGGCATGCTCGGCCGGCCTGCGGCTGTTGATGAGGTACCTCGAGATTCTCGAGGAGGAAGAGGCGCTCAAGACCAGCGAGCTGCGGCGTGCGGCCGCCACGCACATCCAGGATCTCTGCGCGTTGGCGATCGGCGCGACGCGGGAGGCGGCGGAGATCGCTCAGGGGCGGGGCGGCCGCGCCGCGCGGGCGCGCGCCATCAAGAACGACATCGTCCAGCATTTGACTGACGGAGACGTTTCACCCACGGCAGTCGCTCTGCGTCAAGGCGTGACGCCGCGGTACGTTCACAAGCTGTTCGAGGGTGAGGGCACGTCATTGTCGCGGTTCGTGCTGGGCCTGCGTCTGGCGCGGGTGCATCGCATGTTGAGCGACCCCCGGTACGCCCGGCAGAGGATCGTCGCCCTCGTGTACCAGGCTGGCTTCGGAGATCTCTCGACCTTCAACCGCGAGTTTCGCCGATGCTACGGCGCGACGCCATCGGACGTGCGGGCTGCGGGCGGGAGTTGCCCACCTCCATTGGAAGTGACTGAAGGCGTTCCATCAGGTAGCTCGGAGTGTGGCCCGCAGCAGAAGCGAGCCGGTTAAAACTGGGTGATCCCAGTGTCGACGATGCGAGGAACCTCGTGCAACGGCTGACTTACATCTATCTCACCACCTACCTCCTCGTGGGCGGCTTGGCCTTGCTTGTCCTTCCGGAGCTAACCCTGCGCCTTCTCCTTTCAAACGGCAGCTACGGCGACGTAATGCCGCGCGTGGTTGGCATTTTCATGATTGCTCTCGGTGGCGTGATACTTCAGTTCGTCCGGGCTCGCGACTACCGGTATTACCGATAAGCCATCATCGCCCGCATCTTCATAGTGCTGGCACTGACCGCTCTCTACTTTAAGGCCCGCGATCCGCTGTTCCTCGTGCTTGATACCATCGTCCTGGTTGGCCTGCTACCGTCTATTTATGTCGCTGTTCTGATTGCGCGAAATGATACCATGGGGGGACCGCATCCCTGACCAGCGACTCGTCCTCGTCACGGGCGCGTCATCCGGGGTCGGCCAAGCGACAGCGCGGTTGCTGGCCCAGAACGGCTACCGCGTGATTGGAACCAGCAGGAACGCGGCCACCGCGGGAGACAGCCCAGGGATCACGATGTTGCCGTTGGATGTGCGCTCCGACGAGTTCGTTGCGGCTTGCCTGAGCGCAGTTGTCGGCCTGGCCGGTCGGCTCGATATACTGGTCAACAACGCCGGCTACGAGCTCGCCGGTGCCTTGGAGGAACTCTCGCTGGACGAAGCCAAGGCTCAGTTCGAGACCAATTTTTTCGGCGTCGTCCGAATGGTGAAGGCGGTCCTGCCTCTGATGCGCCGGCAGGAGAGCGGACAGATCATCAATGTCACTTCGCTCGCCGGTCTTTCACCCATTCCGTTCATGGGGATCTATTCCGCCAGCAAGTTTGCTCTGGAGGGATATGGCGAAGTGCTACGCCACGAGCTGAAGCCCTTCAACATCGCTGTTTCACAAATAGAGGTCGGGTTTCTCAGGACGCCTATGATGAGCCACCGGCAGGTGGCTGCGAGGCGGATCGCGGAGAATGATCCGTGGCGACAGCGGGCCTATGAGGCCATCCGCACTTCCGAAGCGAAGGCTCCTGGCCCGGAGCTGGTGGCGAACACGGTACTCAGGATCGCAGCCAGCAAGACACCACGATTGCGCTACGTGGTGGGCCAACCAGCGAAATTCGTTACACGCCTGCGACGGTTTCTCCCCGCCGGAGCTTACGAGCAGGGAGTCCGGCGCACGTTCCGGCTGGACCGAGAACGATGACTGGGGCTCGGGAGGACCCATGGTTCGAAAGATCGCCTACTGGAGCAGCACGGCACTTGTTGCAACGATGCTGCTGCTTGCCCTTAGCTATCTGACCGGCAACCAGCAGGTGGTTTCCGGGTTCGCCAGATCCGGTTACCCGCAACACCTCAGGATCGTTCTTGGGATCGCCAAGCCGGTGGCGGCAATTGTCCTGCTCCTGCCCAGGCTTGCTCTGCTGAAGGAGTGGGCATACGCGGGGGCGACATTCGCGTGGGTCATGGCGTTCATCGCAGCGTACTCAGCCAGGCAGGGCATCCAGGAATGGAGCATGCCGCTGGCACTCTTGGCACTGCTCGTCGTCTCCTACGTGACCAGGCCCGCAAGCCGCCGATTGCTGCTGCCATCGGGTGCCTGACACAACACGTGGTGTGGATCTAACGCCGTCACGTTCGAGTCCGACACGCTGCATAAGCTGCCCCCTTGAGCGACTCTGGGAGGCGTTCATTTGGATGCGTGCGGCAGAGTGCCGCAGCTTAAACACGGTTCATGAGGCACTGAACAGTGCTCTGGATTGGGCGCCACCTCTTCGCAATTGCCGTGCTGCCGTTCACCGTGGCTGGGCTGATCCCGATCTGGCTGGCGCGTCGGAACGGGATCGCATTGGTCGTCGGCTCCGGCGTGACGCAACTCCTGCTGCAGTTGGCGGGGCTGTGCCTCCTTACCGTTGGCGTGCTCCTGTTCATCGCGAGCGTGCACCGTTTCGCCACCGAGGGCCGTGGCACGCTGGCTCCGTGGGACCCTCCGCGACACCTCGTCATCCGCGGGCCGTATCGCTATGTGCGAAACCCCATGATCTCCGGTGTCGGCTTGGTTCTCTTTGCCGAGGCCCTGCTGCTACTCTCTCGGCCGCACCTGGTATGGGCCCTCATTTTTCTGGGGATCAACAGCATCTACATCCCCCTGGTCGAAGAGCCTGATCTCACGCAACGGTTTGGCGAACCCTATCGGGAGTATACTCGACACGTTCCTCGGCTCATTCCACGCTTGCGGCCTTGGGAGCCTCCGAGGTATTGACTGCGAGTACACTCGACGGGACTAGGGACGTTCGCCTGCTGTTTGGACTCAGCGCCCTCATGTATCTAGTCAGCTAGCCTCCGTTTCACATATCTGCCAGTATTTGCCAGCGATCGCCTGGCGAGCCGACCACGCCATACTGATCAGACCAGGACAAGGCGGCCGCCGCCGGTCGTCAGGATTACCAGACTCGCGACAAAGAACAGCAGGTCGTAATGCCACCCGTACGTCTTGTCTCCCCAGAAACCGGTGTTCCAGACGAAAACCTTCTTCTGGATGGAGCCGGCCATGATCGCCATGAGGCCCAGCGCCGCCACCTGCGTGAAGACACCAAGCGCGACACCGAGCGCGGCTGCTATCTCCGCCAACCCCAGCAACCGGGTGACTCCGGGGCTCAGGCCGATGCTCGCGGCCCGGCCGACCGGATCGCTGGCATGCCGCCGTCCGCTGTCGAAGAACACCACGGCCACGATGAGACGGAGGCATAGCAAGGCCACGTCACTGAATTGAAACAAGCGGGGGAATACGGCGTGTTCTTCGCTCATGAGTCCAGAAACAGCTTCGCCTGCTGTACGAAGGACTCGTGATACTGGAAGAGCGAGCCATGCCCGGCGTCGGGGTAAGCCAATAGCATCGCATTTGGCAGGTGCTCGGCCAGGAAATACGAGTTTCTGACCGGAATCATGTTGTCGAAGACGCCATTCACTACGAGGCCGGGCTGGGTGATCCGGCGCAGCTTGGCGAACCGCTCGCCATCGACACGCTCCCACGCACGAAAGGCGGCGACTTGGGCCTGCGCGACTTTCGGACCCGAGGCGGGCTCCCGATCTTCGGTGCGAGCCGCGAGCCGCATCACGAAAGCCTGGCCGGCAGCCTGGCTCGAAGCGCTTGCGGTGAAGAAGAGCTTCACCAGAACCTGATAGCCGGCGAGGGTAGGATCCTCGAGGATTTTCCTGAGCTCGGGCTTCTCCAGGTGCATAATGTCCTCGCCGCCCTCGGGCGCCGTGCCGACCAGCAGCATCTTCCGCACGAGGGATGGCCGCTCGAGCGCTGCCTGCTGCGCGACCATGCCGCCGAGCGAGAAGCCGAGGAGATCCATCCGGGTGAGGCCCAGCGCATCGGCAAAGGCGAGGAAGTGCGCTGCCATCCCGGGGACCGTCGTGGGCACGTCCCCGGTCGAGCGTCCCAGGCCGGCGCTCTCGAACAGGATGACCTCGCGGCCGCGGGCCAGCGGGTCGGTGACGGCGGGGTCCCAATTGTCGAGAGTTCCGGTGAAGTGCTGGAGACAGATGAGCGGCGGGGCTGCTCCTGAACCAAATCGGCGGTAGGCGTAGGTCTCGAGCTTGGTCTTGATGAACTGCGTCGGTGCGGTGATGGCGCCGGCGTCTTGAGACGCCGCCGCGGGAGCCTTTCCGGGCATGGTCTTGGTATCCATCATACGCTCCTAATTCCTCGGTTGCGGGAACCTCGCGCCTCAGTAACCGAGGGGAAAGTCCCGGGGCCGCGGGGCGTCCTCGGCATGGAGGTAGGTGATCGTGTACGGGCCCATGAACGTTACCAACAGCACGGTCCGCCCCTGGGCGATCGAGAAATGGTGCATCCCGGCCGGGGCGGTCGCCGAGTCGCCGGTGGCGAGAGCCTGGGTCCGCTTGGGGTCGAGCTGGTCTCCCATGCCGACCAGGAGCGAGCCCTGCCGGACTTCCACGTGCTCAAAGCTCGGATGGTAGTGGGGCGGAAGCCGGTAGCCGTTCGGCATGGAAAGCTCGAGGGTGGACTCGCCGGGGGCGGTGGGGTCGCCGCTTACGACGGCGATCAGGGCGCCGGGCGGTAGCAAGGGTGGCACAAACCACTTGAGCGGCGACCCGTCGGCGGACGCTTGCGCCAGGGCGGCCGAAGCCGGCAACAGCGACAGCGAGACCGCAACCATGACGGCGCTGTGGACTCCAGATGCCCGTTTCATGGCGCGCTCACTTGAGCAGGGTGACGAGTGGTTACCCCTTCTCCCCAATATACGCGGCGAGCTCCGGCCCATTGTAAGTTCTCCATATGCCTATCGTTTCCCGGCATCTGGATTCGGATCTCGGTCGTTGGAGTCAGACCGAGTGGAGACCCAGCGACGAGCACCCCCTCGCCTGGGCGGTGGACCGGGTGTGGGACTTCGACGGAATGGCCTCGGCGCCCAGAGAAAGAGTATTCCCCAACGGAATGGTCGAGCTGATCATCCAGCTCGATGACCGATACCTCGACGTGCTTGGGAACGGCACCGTCGTTACCCCGGCTACGTGCGTGACCGGGATCTACTCCAGATCACTCGTTGTCGAAGCCCCGCGCAGACCATGTCGCGTCATCGGCGTGCGCCTTCATCCTCCCGGTGCGTGGGCTTTGCTGTCACATCCGCTGAACGAGCTGGCTGATCTCACCGCAGACCTGGAGGCACTGCTGGGACGCGTCGCAGCCCAGCTGGCCGACTTGTGTCACGGCATCAGGTCCGGGACGGAACGGGTGCGACAGGTCATCGCGTGGCTGGAGCGTCGGTTTCTCGACGCGAGCGACACCAGCCGCCCGGACCCGGCGGCGGGCTGGATAGCCGGCTGCATCGCACGGAGCGGCGGCAACACCGATATCGGAAAGTTGCAGGTTAAGGCAGGTCTCAGCAGCACCCGGATCGCCTACCTATTCCGGCAGCAGGTTGGGGTTCTTCCCAAGCGTTACGCCCGAATCGTGCGCTTCGACCGGGCGCTCACCATGCTCAGCCGGCCCGGCGCCTCGCTGTCACGTGTGGCCCTCGAGGCGGGCTACTATGACCAGCCGCACATGAACGCCGAGTTCCGCCAGCTGGCGGGACTCACCCCCCGACAGCTTGTCAGCGCGAGCCGCTTCCCCAACAGCCTCAGTCTGCCCGAGCGGATCTAGGCCCCGAAGATTTTTCCAAGACGCTGAGGTCTGACGGCGCCATCTTGAGCGTCGGGTGGTGCACGACGATAACGGCGATAACCGTCAGAGGAACGTCTCCATGCCTGCGATTCGCGAAGTCTATCCCTATCTCTGCGTGCGGAATGCGGATGCCGCAATCGAGTTCTACCGGAAAGTCTTCGACGCCGAACTGATTCTCCGAATGAACGACCCCGAGAACGGGCGGATCAGCCACGCCGAGGTGAAGCTGGGCCCGGTCACGGTCATGCTGGCCGACGAGCATCCGGAATTAGGCGTTCGGAGCCCGCTCGCGTTCGGCGGGAGCGGGACCACCATCCATCTGCACGTGGATGATCTGGACGGCTTGGCTGAGCGAGCGGTCGGCGCCGGCGCCACGATGGTCAGGGCCCCGGCTGATTACCCTCATGGAGAACGGCAGTGTCGGTTGCGCGATCCGTTTGGCCACGAGTGGCTGCTGGGGCAGGAGATCGGCAATGCCGCCGGGTCACATGACTTCCCGCCACAAGTGCAAAACATCTATCCCGCTATCCGCTACCGCGACGCGCATGCGGCCATGGAGTGGTTGGGCCGGGCGTTCGGCTTCGAGCGGCACGCGATCTACGAAGGCGATGACGGCGCCATTGTGCATGCAGAGCTGAGACTCGGTCCGGGAATCATCATGCTCGGCTCGGTCCCGGCGAGTGGGTTGGAGTTCAGCCTCTACATCTATGTCGACGACGTGGAGGCGCACTATGGGCGGGCTCGGGCGGCAGGTGCCGAGATCACCCGGCCGCTGGCGGACACCAGCTACGGCTCGCGCGAGTACGGCGCGCGAGATCTGGAGGGGCATCTGTGGTCTTTTGGCACCTACCTGCCCGCCGAAAGGGCCTCGGGATAGCGTCGCACAGGCGTCGAACCACGCCGGGCGAGGAAGGTGTGCAGTTGCGCAACCACCGCGGCCCCCTCCCCGATGGCAGCCCCCACCCGCTTCACAGAGCCGCAACGGACGTCGCCGACGGCAAAGATCCCGGCGACGCCGGTCTCCAGTGGCAGCGGCACCCGCTCCGTCGAACCCACGTCGGCACCGGTCCGAATGAAGCCCTTTTCGTCGAGGGGGATGCCGCAGCCGGTGAGCCAACTCGCCGCCGGATCGGCACCGGTGAAGAGGAATAAGTGCGCGAGGGCGCGCTGTTCCTCGGCGCCGGTGCGCAGGTTGCGCCACCGCACGTCCCGCAGACCGTGGGCGGGCGAGCCGGCGAGCTCCACGATCTCGGTGTCGCAGAGCACCGTGATGTTCGGGGTGGCCGCGATCCGATCAATTAGGTAGCGCGACATGGTGCCCGCCAGGCCGGAGCGGCGGACCAGGACGCTCACGTGCCGCGCGTGGCTTGCGAGAAACACCGCGGCCTGTCCCGCCGAGTTTCCTCCACCCAGCACCGCCACGTCCTCGTTCTCGCACAGTCGGGCCTCGACGGGCGACGCCCAGTACGAGACGCCGCGGCCCTCGAACTGGGCGAGGTTCGGAATCTCGGGACGACGATAGCGCGCGCCCGTGGCGATCACGACCGCGCGCGCCCGGACCCGCCCGGCGTCGACAAGCTCGAGGATATGCACGGGATCAGGACCCGAGTTCTCCGAAGTGCAGTCCAGCTGCCTGACCTCGGTGGACAGGCTGAACTCGGCGCCGAATTTCTGCGCCTGCGTGAACGCGCGTCCCATCAGTGCTTGACCCGAGACACCGGAGGGAAAGCCCAGGTAGTTCTCGATGCGCGCGCTGGCGCCGGCCTGGCCTCCAAACGCGAGCGCTTCCAGCACCACGATGGAGAGGCCCTCGGACGCACCGTAGACCGCGGTCGCAAGACCGGCCGGACCCGCGCCGACGATGGCCACGTCGTACGGTTCGGAGCGGAAGCTGGTCGCCACCAGGCCCAGGGCGCGCCCCAGCTCCTGCTTGGTCGGGTTCTTGAGCACCGTGCCGTCCGGCAGGACCGCGATCGGCAACTCCCCCGGACTCGCGGCCAAGCGCGCGAGCAGTGACGAGCCGTCCCGGTCTTGGTCGGGATCGACCACCCGGAAGGGAATCCCGTTGCGCTCGAGAAAGCTGGACAGCCTCGCCACGTCCGGGGACTTGAGCGTCCCGACGATGACCGGGCCTCCGAAACCGATCTCGATCAACGCCACGCGACGGAGCATTAGCGCGCGCAGGATGCGCTCCCCAAGCTCGGCCTCGGTGACGAGCAGCGCTCGGAGCGCCTCCGGCAAGATCAGGATCGCCTCCACGTCGTCGAGAGCCTGGGCGTCAATCGGGCTCAGCTCCGGCCTTCCGGAGAGATGGCCGAGCTCGCCCAAGACCTCGCCCGGGACGACCTCCGTCACCTCCTCGACCGGGGCTCCGACCAGCTGGGCAAAAACCGCCACTGGCGGCGCCTTGCCCAGAACATCCTGCGGCACGACGGAGACACGGCCGGAGAGGATCACGTACATCCCGGGGTAAGCCTCGCCCGCTCGGAAGAGGAGGTCGCCGGCCGGGAACCGCCTGACCTCGCCGAAACGTCGGGCGCGGTCGATCTCGGCCGCGGAAAGAACCGGAAACATCTGGTGGAACCGCGACGCCAGGGCGACGTTGGATGTAGCCGGCGCCGCCGTTGACGCGGTCCCGGGTGCCTCGTGTTCGCTACGCTCGTCACGGCTGGCCATGTCAGACTCCGCAATTGACACGTTCAGCGGCTCCCGTATTCAGTGAAGACGTAGTCTCGCGTCTTGACAATCGTGTGGCACCCGAAGCCACACTTGGCATCGTTCCCCTGCGGCGGCTTGTCGGCCGTGGTGGCGGGCCTGAAGGTATGGGACGCCGTGTCATACTCGAACGCGCCCCATCCCCACCCGCCGCTGTCCTTGAACCGCTTGCTGTCCTTCACCATGAAGTCGACGTCATGCTGCGTCCCCGGCACCGTCGCGGCGGGGAACGTCTCCAGCTTTTTCGGGTTCCAATGGATCTTGGCCATCTTGGACCCGTCGGGGAACGGCTTGCCGTTTTGGGGGATCCCCTTCTGGTAGGCGTCGATCATCACGGGATTGGCGAGGATCGCGGCAAACAGGCCTCCGTCCTGGCTGACGGAGACCAGATGCCAGCCCTCGAATCCCTTGAACTCGGAGAACGCGAGCCCACCCGGCACCTTCAGGGTGTACTTGTCCTGGGTCGACTTGTTCTGGGCGGATATGGTGCTGCCGCCCACGGCACTGACCAGTACCGCCACGATAGCAATCCTCTGCAGGCGCTTGGTCTTCATCACCAGTTCCTCCTGTGTCGAGCTTGGCGGCTTTCTTCATTCCCCTTGGCCCACTAGTTACGGATTAAGGCCAATTTGTCTCCTCGCCCCTCCACCAGCCGCTCGCCTTAGCCCCGCAGCGCGTTGGCCCGACCGCGTCGCAAACACCTGGCCCTGGCAGTTTCCTCTACTCGTTACGGGGGAGATCACAAGTGGTCAAGCCCTGGCCCAGCCGGACTTGCTCTTCCCGAGCAATGCTCCTCTGCTCGGGCGGGTAGCGTGTGAAGAGTTCGTGGCTTCATGGCCATCGAGTCGGGCGATCCAGCGGAAGAGATTCAGAAGCTGAAGCAGCAAGGGGGGAAGCTCCGCTCAGTCTGGAGTATCGGCGGGGAACAGGTGACTGGTCTCCGGTGGCGCGTCCGCCAATGCCCACGCTCGTTGCTCGATTGCCTTGTCCGTACCTGTTAGCCGATCGTGATGCTGCCGGAGGTGTTCCTCCCACGAGAGCAGCCCGTACGCCTCGATGAAACGGTGCGCCGTTTCGCCGTCCCGGTACAGTTCCCACCACATCGCCCCGGTCCGCAACCGCGAGAGCCGAACCGCGCGCATAGCCTGCAAGAACTGCTGCTCTCGCTCGGGCGCGATGGTGTAGGTGGTCGTCACCAGTATCGGTCCTGCATCGGGATCGGCGTCGATCACCAGATTGGGTTCGGGCCAATGGACTGACCGGTCCGGCCTGAGCTTGTCGATGTCGAACAAGGGCCAAAGACGCAACGTTGCAGCTCCCGCCACGAGGGACGCCGCAGCGAGGAGAAACGTGACGACGAGGTTGCTGTGCTCCGCAACGAGCCCCCACATCAACGCGCCGACGGCCTGAGACCCGAACAAGACCATCTGGTACGCTGCGAGACCTCGGGCGCGCACCCAGCCCGGTAGGGCCAGCTGCGCCGCCGAGCTGGTGCTCGCGATGACCGTGATCCACGAGGCGCCGGCTGGCACCAGAGCAGCCAGCGCGGCAAAGGGGTTGTGCACCAGCACGAGCGCAGCCATCGCTGCCCCGTACACGCCCGCAGCTCCCATCAATATCTGGTTGCTCGAGAGCTGATCGCGGACTCTTGGAAGGACGAGAGCCCCGATAATCGCGCCGGTTCCCAGCGCCCCGAGTAACAAGCCGTAGCCACTCGCCCCAAGTCCAAGCAGGCGGGTGGCGATCAACGGCAGCAATGCCCAGATGGCGCTCGCCGGTACGATGAACACACCAAGCCGCAGAAGTATTCGCCGGAGGATCGGTGAGTAGCGCACGTAGCGCCCACCGGCGCGCAGCGCCGGGATGAAGCTCTCGGGCATTGCCAGCCTATTCGCGGCCGGGCGACGCCACGCCAGCAGGGCCAAGGCGAACAGCAGGAACGCTGCCGTGTTGAGAGCGAACACCGCTCCGACACCGAGCCGGGCAATCACGAGCCCCGCGACGGCAGGGCCGATCGCGCGGGCAAGGTTGACGCTGATACCGCCGAGCGCGGCAGCGGACGAAAGCTGGTCCCGGGGGACCAACTCCGGGATGAGGGCCTGATAGGCTGGGGTGGCGAGTGCCGATGCCGTGCCGAGCACGAAGGTGAACCCCAACAACAAGGGCGGAGTCATCTGCCCGGCCAAGGTCAGCCCCGTCAGTCCGACTCCGGCCGCGACCTGAAACACTTGCAAGCCGATGAGCAGGCGGCGCCGATCGAAGACATCGGCGAGCGCGCCTCCGGGCAGAGCGAGCAACAGGTCCGGCAAGGTGTCGGCGGTCTGAACCAGGGCAACGAGGGTGGCGGCGTTCGGCACACTGACCAGGAGCCACTGGGCGCCGACCGTTTGCATCCAGGTTCCGATGTCGCTGACCAGCACCGTCAGCCACAGCATCCGGAACACGGAGAAGGTGAGCGGCGTCCAAGCGGAGTATCTTGGTCGCCCCACGCTTGGCTCGAGAGTGGTCACGGGTTAGCCCGATCCTCGTTTCAATGCGACGTTACGTGCCGAGGCTGCCTGGCGGAGACCGGAGCCGTACAATAGACAGTTGGCTGGCGAACCGGAACGCGTGTGGCTCAGCCCGAGGTGGTCAGCGCAGGAACAAAGCCGGCCGCAGTGACCTGCGGCCGGCTTCGTGCTTTCACCCGGATGTCAGCCGCCGATTCGGGCGAAACCGAGGAACGTCTCGGGAGTGCCGTCGCCGTCGATATCGTAGTCGACCACAGCTCCGTTACCCGTGCTCACGCCAGGGTAGGTCCCCGCGGCGCCCTGCGAGATGAAGGTCAGCGACAGCTTCTCGCCGTTGGGGGTCACCTCGTAATGACCGGTGTCATGGAGCAGGTAGGTGTTCTTATCGTCGGCCAGCCTCATGGTCAGTTCGTACGTGTGATCCGCCGAGAGCGTGAGAGAAGTAGCCGCGTCGAAACGAAAAAGACCGATCGCCCCTCCGTCGGGGTTGCTGAGCAGGACCATCCGCCCAGCCTGGGAGCCGTTGACCAGCACCAGGCCGTACGTGCCCGGAACCCCGGCATCGGGTTGCGGCTGGGGCTGAGGCTGCGGATCGGGATGCGGCGCCGGATCGTGCTGGCCGGGATCGGGATCCGGTGCGGTGGCGTCGCCGCCGCTTCCGCAGCCCGTCAGGGCGAGCGAAAGCGCGGTCGTCAGGCCGAGTACGGCACGACAGAGCAGAAGAGAAAGACGGCGTACCATGTGACTCCTCCGAGTGAATGTTGCTTTCGCTCAGAGGGAGGTACGCAGCGTGGCGCTTCCGAATCTCACTCCGGGTTGTTACTTGCCGAGCCAGGCCTCGAGGCGGGCAGTCTGCTCCGCCGTCGCGTCGTGCCGAGTCTCCAGATGCCACCGCCGCGCCGGAGCGGCAGCCAGGGTGATATCGAGAGTACGCTGATCGCCTCGGCGCGAAACGAGCAGGGTGACTCTGTCGCCTGGCTCGTGTTGGCCCAGCAGCGAATCCAGCCCCCCGGTCGACACCCGCGCGCTGTCGAGTGCGATCAGCTCGTCGCCGGCGGAGAGCCCGGCCTGGTAGGCCGGCGTGTCGCGGAGCACCTGTGAGACTCGAAGTCGCCCGTTTTTGATTTCTGTGCTCGCGCCAAGCCATGCGGCGGGACGGGCGCTCGTATCGCGGCGCGCGAACCGGAGTCCGTACCAGTCGAGCATTTCGATGTAGTCCAGCTCCTCCGTCGTATCGACGGCGTGGTGAAAGAAGTCGGTGAGGTCGGCGCCTGCGATCTGACTGGCGACTGCCCTGAACTCTGCCGGCGTGTATCCACGTGCGCCGCTGAATCTCCTGAAGGCGAGCCGCATGACATCGTCGAGACTCCGCCGCCCGCCGGTCAGGCGGCGGATGTGGGCATCGAGCAGGAGCCCTACGATGGAGCCTTTGGTGTAGTAGCTGATGGAGGCATTCGGCGAATTCTCGTCCGGGCGATACAGCTTGATCCAGGCGTCGTAGGATGCCAGCTCGAGGGGCTGCACCAGGCGACCTGGAGTCGTTTGCAGCGACTCGATCGCATCGGAGATGTCGGCCAGCGTCTGCTGCCGGGATATCAGACCCGCGCGGCGGGGAATGAGCCAGGCGTAGTAAGTGGTCAGGCCCTCCACGATCCAGAGACACTTAGTGTAGGCCTCAGTCTCGTAGTCGAAGGGCCCCAGTTCAACGGGCCGCAGTCGCTTGCCGTTCCAGGTGTGAAAGAATTCGTGGGCCACGAGCCAGAGCCAGCCGGCATAGGTCGAGTCTGTGCCTGTGGCGCTGCGACTTGCGATGAGCACTGTAGAAGCCTTGTGTTCGATCCCGTCATCGCCGCCGGTGAGGAGATTGACAAAGAGAAACTGCTGGTAGGGAAGAGTGCTCCAGAATTCCTTCGCTGCCTCCACGATGCGCGCAACGTCCCGCACCGATCGCGCAGTGTCCCAGACGCCCGCCTCGCCCACGTTCACGAGCGCGTGCGGCACGCCGCCAACCGTGAACGCATGAACCGCCGGATTTCCGGCGACGATGGGGGAATCGACCAGGGTGTCGAAATCGGGAGCCCGATAGTGATTCGCGCGGCCTCCGTTCGTCGCTGAGAGCGCCGAGACGGACCTGGACCAGGCCGGCGGCAACTCGAGCGAGACCTCCTGCGGGCGGCGGGCGCGCTCGAGCAGCGTGATATACGTGGCGGCGCCATTGATCAGGGCAAAGGAATCCTCCACCCAGTCGGTTCTCGCCTGATGCTCGTTGGCGTACACCCGGTAGTTCAGCCGGATGGTCCGAGCGCCGCCGGTGTAGACTCGCCATCGATTCTTGCGGGTTTTCTCCAGTTCCAGCGCACGGTCAGCAGTGTCCCGTGCGCGCATACTCTCCACGTGACGCTCGAACTCGCGGATCAGGTATGAGCCCGGCGTCCAGACCGCCATCATCAGGTCGACGGTCGGCCGGCCCGATGTGGGATAGGTTGCTTCGACCTCGATGTAATGGGTTTGTGGGGCCGGGATCCGGAGTATGTAGCGGACCGGCTCGAGCTGCTGCGCCTTAAGAGAAACACCGGACAGCCCCGCGACCGCCACCGCAGACAGGCATACAGCGAGGCGGCGTCTAAGCATCCCCGAGCCGACTCGCGAGGCCTTCGATCGCTGCGGGCACCGGCACCTTGGGCAGCGCCTCGACTCGGGTCCGCAGCTCGCGTAGTACAGGGTCGCTCTGGTACCGCTGGAACTCGGATCCGTGGTCCAGCATCGCGAGGTCGCGCCACCCGGCCTCGATGGCGCGCGCAAGATGGTCGATCGCCTGATTCAGGTGGTGCTGCAGCCGGGCGGCGAATCGGATCTCGCGCTGAAAACGCTCCGAGCCTAATGCGTGTGCGAGATCGGGATGGAGGACTTTGAGGGCAACCGGACGGTCGTGCTTGAGATCGCGGGCGAGATGGACGGTGGCCATGCCACCACGCCGGAGCTCACGCTCGAGCGTGTAGCGAACGCGCAAGGCCTCGGTGAGCGAGGCCGGGGTGTCGGTGATGACGGCGGCTCGATTGGGTCAAGAGACGACCCGAATCTGCGCTTGCCGGGAGAGTTGCGCCAGCGCGCCGCGGCAGGGCGCTCCGGCGGGGCAGGCCGGCCCTGTGGGGATGTAGATCGTGGGCTGCAACGCATTGACTTGTGGCGACATGGCTCACTCCAGGCTCGGTTCGGCGACTCGGCAACGCATCCGCATCTCTGCTTCCACCTAATCGTCGAACCAGAACCCACGAAATCGACATCGGGTGTGGGGCGATCGCTCATGGCGGCGCTGCACGGAGTCGCCTGGCAGCGCGGCCGGTCGCTTCTGATTCTGAACGCGCGTCAAGGCGGGCCTGCGGTGGGATTCTACAAGGGCTCGGCTACCAGGAGGTGGGAGTGGTTCCCGGGTACACGGTCGGGCCGGCGGGAGAGCGGTACGACAATGTCACCCTCTATCAGCAATTGGCGTTGTGACCGGCCCACTCCGGGCTGAGCCCCTGGCTGGAACCGTCTTTCGACGACAACTACCGGCTTGACCGCCGCTTGATCTGGATCCCGTACCGTCCTTGCGAACGCTTCGCACCGGGAGCTTCGCATGCGACGGTTATGGTTTTCCCTCGTCGGCCTGATGGTTCCCCTGCGTCTCACTTCCCAGGCGCCGACTGTCCCACCCAGTCCGATCCCCGTTCCGGTGGCCACGCTGACCGCCGGCATGGGCAATTCGATGGGGTGGTTTGGGTTTCAGGGCGAACGGTATTTCGCTCAAGGGCGGGCGTCTGTCTTCGGCGGACTGGGCTATACCCCAAGCGTTCAGACGTATGATCCCTCCGGACTAACGTTTGCCGCCGGACTCCGCGGGTACACGAGTGGCTTCAAGAACAGAGGGTTCGCCGAGGCCGCGGTCTGTCAGGTCGCGACCGTGAGCGACCCGTACGAAGCGCGGCGGCTCTACGGGCCATGCCTTCAGGCCGGCTATCAGTTCGCCACGCGGGGGGGCTTCACGCTCGCAGTATCCGGCGGGTGGGGCTGGGCGTTGGGGGGCGTGCCGTCGGGCTCGCGATCGGGACAGCTTTTGGTAGGCCTTGGCTTCGGTTATACCTGGCGCCGGCGGAAGTGATTCAGGTTGCTACTGCCACTTGCCAGCCTGGCGCTGCCTCGCGACAATCTCTTCGGTCTCCTGTTTCACCTGAGCGGGGTCTTGGGCCAGGAGCTGGATGGCGATGTCCCGGGTTCGTTGGTCGGTGGAGAGTGTGTTGCCCGTCAGCGTGGAGCGCACGATTGGGTGCGATTGAGCGTTGCTTGCGAGCGACCACTTGGCAGTGGCGCCGACAAGGAACAGAGCTTCGTCCTCCCGCTCATCGTAGTAGTGCAGCTGATCGACCAGCTTCTGTAAATACGCGGTGTTGCCGGTAG